>Ga0247727_10000911_pt1 | contig 71904 bp, 61 predicted proteins | sample WisWelCaveWW1625_FD_202498 | JGI IMG/M metagenome (GOLD analysis project Ga0247727, IMG submission 202498) | Biofilm microbial communities from Wishing Well Cave, Virginia, United States - WW16-25 | ecosystem: Environmental > Aquatic > Deep subsurface > Groundwater > Cave microbial mat | place... | reverse complement strand
CGCCTTCCGGCTCGCCCACGGGCGAGAGGATTTCTTGGTTTTCATGATGGCTCCTGTTGTTTGTTTTGTGTGCTAAGTTTAAGATAAGAGCCATCTGACAAATTTCAACTAAATTTATGACAAATTCGTGAAATATGGCGAAAGGGCAAATCCAGCCAAATAAAAATGATATGTCACTCCTACGGAGTTTCTATCGTTTCATTTGTATTCATCTATAAACATCACACTCCTAACGGAGTTTATAATGCCATGGAAGAGCGGTAAGGTTTTCTTGCTTTTCACTTCTCGAAGCGTTATATTCCGACAGATCAGATCAGTGGGATGACGACGGCTCATGAACAAAACCCATTGCGGAGATAGCCATGAATAGCCTTGCAGAAACGGAGAATGTTGAGCGTATTGTCTCGGACCTCGATAATTTGATCAACGAAATCTTGCAAGTCTGCCGCCGCGTCGTCGCATTGGCTGGCGGCAATCAAACCGAGCGCACATTAGCTTCGGTTCGTGAGGCCGAATGGTTCGGAATGTGGGCGGATCGCGAAGACATGCAAAATTTGTCATCGCGCGAATGGTTGACGCAACTTCGCGCGCAACAATGGGAACGCTGATGGCCGGCAAACTGCTCGACACGACGGTTTTAATTGCTGCAACGGCATTGACAGAGTCACTTGAGTTGATGAGCGACAACGATCGCCATTTCAAAATGATCCCCAATTTGATCGCAACTCGCCCTTACTGAACGGCGCTCATATTTCCCAAAATATATAGGAAGAGAAACAGCGGCATCTTCAAAACAGTGATCGGCGTCGCCGCGGGCAAGGTTTGCACGGAAAAGTCCTGGCTGGATTTTGTGACCACCAGCGCGCGGCGCACGGCGGCATTTTGAGAAAAAGCCGCCAAGCCGGAATTCTTCTCAATGGCCGCGTCGTCGCGATATTTGATCTCAATAGGAAAAATTTCGTCCGGCAATTGCAATACCACATCGACTTCTTTTTGTGTTTTGGCATCACGCCAATAGCCCGCGGCAACGAGGCGTTGGTGAAAAGCGGCCACGAGGTGAGCCACCGCCGCCGTCTCGGTGACAATTCCGGCCTCGCGGGCATCCGCAAAGATGGCGCTCGAGCGCAACAGCACGGCGCAGCGCAGTGACGCATCGGCCGCATAGTATTTGTAGCGCGCTTTCAAGTGTTTTTTCCCTGACAAATCGAACGGCGCCAAACGGAAAATAAGCGCCGCCTGCTCCAGCACGGTGAGCAAATTGTTGACCGTGACTTTGGTAAGCTCCATGGCGGAGCAGAGTTCTTGCACGCTGACGATGCCGCCGCTTTTTAAGCAAATATACAGAAAAAGGTTTTCCGCGTCCGTCACCGTGCGCAAAGAGAAAAATGAAACCAAATCACGCTTGAGCACGGCATCGAGCACGTCTTCGCGGAGCAGCCGTTGCGCCTTTTCCATCTCCACAATGGAAGCGGCTTCCGGGAATCCGCCAACGAGCAGGTAGCGCTGCAGATGCGCCTGCAGATGGTCGCAGCGCGCGGCAAGATTGGCGCGGTCACGATCCGTCATGGCAAAAAGATCGTCAAGCGCCGGCAGCGCCGAACGCACGGGCGGCTCCACCTCGCGGAGAGCGAGATACTCCGGAAACAGCAACGGCGGAATGCGAATCGTCAAAAACCGGCCGGCGGCGGATTCCTTGCCTTGCGTCTGCACTGCAAAGCTGGCCGACCCCGTGGCAACGATCCGAAGGTTGCGGCGAAAGTCCACCAAGAGCTTCAACCAGGTTGACCAATCTTTGGCGTAATGGATTTCATCGAGCAGAAGATAAATCGCCTGAGTTGGATCGCTTTCAGCCGCCTCGGCATAGATTTTAACAAGAGCGTCGATCGTGACATTGCGAAGCAGCGGATGATCCAGACTTACGTACATGATCTGGGCAGCCGGCACGCCCGAAGATAAAAACGCCTCAACCAGTTGCATCAGAATAGTCGTCTTGCCAACGCGACGCGGGCCGACCAGCAAGACAGCCCGATTCATCGAGTTATCGGAGATAGCTTGCCAAGCGTTGGAAAAAGCATGGCGCCGAAACGTTTTCACCACTGGCTTCACGCCTTGCCACCAGGGGTTAAACGAGCGCAGGCCATTTTGAATTTCTGTCGGGTTTTGAGTAGAAATTTCCATTTATTCAGAATTTATGGCTAGTAGAATAGCCTTTTTTACAGGAATATAAGCATTTTCATGAAAAAAGCAACTATATTTTCTCTTTTTGCCTCAATATTGCTCGCGGCGCGCGGATTGCTTTTCTCTGCCATTTCTGCTGGTCAAACGTTGAATCCGGTTCCTATTGCATCTGGTCACAATCGCAACGAGCAACCAAGCATCTCCCTCGCCGAGCCCTATCCCATCACTACGCATCCCGAAGCGGATTTGATGCCGGCGCTCTCGCCGGATGGAAAGTGGATTGCCTACGTTTCCCGCGCCAACAAAAATTATGACATTTGGGTGAAACCCGCTGCCGGCGGACTCGCTATACCGCTCACGACGCACACGAGCGATGACTACAGTCCGGCATGGTCGCCGGATGGCAAGTCACTCGCTTTCATTTCGCGGCGCGACGACGCCGAAGGCAATCTCTATTTGCTCAAGCTCAAGCACGGCGACGGCACGCTTTCTCCTGGCACAATTAAACTACTCAAGCATAATCTTGAACGAGAAGCTTACCCCGCTTTTTCTCCTGATGGCAAAAAGATCGCGTTCTGTTTAGGCGCTGCCGGGGCTGAACAAATTTGGCTCTACGAAATCAAAACGCAAAAAAAATATCCGTTGACAAAGCAAGGCGGCACACAACCCGCGTGGTCGCCGGATGGAAAACAGCTCGCGATTTCCTGTCCAACCGCAACCGGCAATCAAATTTTCATCATCAGTGCGGATACCGCCGAAGCGGATCGTCAACGCCAACAAATCACTTTCGAAGGCGACAATCAATTTCCGGCTTGGTCGCCGGATGGCCGGCAAATTCTCGTGCAACGTTTCGAGGCAATTAGCGAATCAAAAAACGATCAACATTCGCCGCTGCAAAAATCGCATTTGCGCCTCATCACACTGCCTCCTGCTTCTGCCACTGCTACTGCTGCTGCCAACCTGGAATTACAACTAACTCCCTCACAAGAAAGTGCGCTGTTTCCGTTTTGGGGAAAGGATCGCGCAATTTATTATGCCGCGGATCGCTACGGCAATCTCGACCTATGGCGCATTCCGGAAATCGGCCTCGTCACGCGCTACGACACACCGCAAGAAAGTTTTGCTGCCGCGCAGGCGATTGAAAACCCTGAACTGGCTTTGCTCGCCTTTTCAGCGCTGCGTTTTTATTTTCCGGACTCAGCGCAGTGGTTGAGCCGCGCGGATTTGGAAATCGGGCGGCGTCATCTCAGCCTCGGCGATACGGCCAAAGCGAAAACGATTTTTGCGCAAGTGTCCCAAGAATATACCGGCCGCTTCGAGGCCGCCGCTTTTGCCGAAATCGAATTGGCAAAACTGGCTGGCGCCTTGAAACGCTTTGCCGAAATTGGGAGCCGCAGCACTGCTTGGCCGGCCGTGCAAGCGTTTTGCGACCTCGAAGCCGGCAAGATTCTACAAAATGAAAACAAGCTCGAAGCGGCGCTGAAATATTTTCAAACCATTCCTCGGCAATTTTTCAATATTAATGAGGCTTGTTACGAAGCTTTGCTCCGCGCCGGCGACATTCTCGTTGCACTTGGTCGTACCGACGCCGGCGAAGCGGCTTATTTGCAAATCGTCACGACCTATCGCGAGCGCCAGGATTGGCGGTCGACGGCGATCAACCGCTTGCTCGATGGCGCGTTGCAGAACGCGATCGCGGTGGACACTTTGGCCGCTTATCAGCGCGTAATCCAAAAACATTCGGCGCATCCGGCGGTGACGCACGCCGCACGTTTTCGCATGGCCGACCGCTTGTTTCGTGACGGCGAAAACAAATTGGCGGCGAATGAATATCAAAACCTGATCGCGCTGCTGGAAAATGATCCCGATGGCTATTTGCAGAATCTCCGCGCCGAGGCCATGTTGCAATTGATGCGTTTGCACATTCACGACAATGAATTTCCGTTAGCGGCGCAAATTTATCTCAAACTAAATGAACAATCTGCAGAACAACATGCGGCGAGTGAAGCGCGTCATGAGCTGACCGAAGCGCTGGTTCGGCGTGCTCGTTTGCTCGCGCGAGTGCGCGATTACGAGCTGGCGCTGGCGCTCTTTCAACAAGCACGCCAGTACGATCCCAGGAATCTCGAAGCGCATCGCGGCTACATGGAGGCGAAGCAGGCGCTCGGGGACATTGACGAGGCGGTTGCCGAATATGAAAAGCAAACGGCTGCGGCTCCCGACAACGAAGTGGCGTTGTACGCGCTCGGCTTGGCATATTCGTACAAAGGCGAAAACAATGTCGGTTTGTTGCGTCACTCGTCGACGCTGATCGAGCGCGCTTTGGGCATGAACTATCGCCTCATTCCGGCATATTTGACGTTGGGTTTCAATTACGAGGCGATCGAAAATTTGGAGCAAAAAGAGCGCGAGCGCCGCAAAGGTTTTTTTGAGCGCGTCGCTTTCGCGTTGCCGCTTTGGTTGGATAGTGTTCGCCGCACGCTCACGCTGCGTTCGCCCAAGCCGCCGGCGCGATGGTATGAAAAGGCCATCGACGTTTTGACCATCGCCATCGCGCTCAACGATGAAAAAACCGATCCGCCAATGGAGGCGCGTCTGGCGCTCAATCTTGCCAACAATTATTACAATCTCGGGGAATTTGGCTTTGAAAATGCCTTTCGTTATTTTCGCCTCAAGCTTCAGCACGACAGCACTTTCGTTTCCACCCGACAACAGGCAATGATTTACGAGCGCATCGGCGAGTGCGGTTGGGTCATCCGCCGTTACGGCGAGGCCGCGCCATTTTTGCAAACCGCAGTTCGTTTGTGCCGGGAGTTGCGAGACGTGGATGGCGAACTGCGCAATTTGCAGCGGCTGGCGTTGCTCTATCAGAGCAAAGGCGATTATGACTCTTCAAACGAATACTATGCCAAAGTCGATACGGTCAGCCGGCGCGAAAACCGGCAGAACGATTTGGCGCTGGTGTGGCGGAACGTGGCGTACAATCATCAACAAAACAGGGAAAGCGACGAGGCCATCACCAAAAGTGCGCGCTCGCTGGCCTTGTTGGAACAGCATGACAAAAGCAATTTTCCGGAGCCGAAGCCAGGCAAGCTCACCATCAAATTATTCAGCTTGTTGCCGATTTTTTGGATGACGATCGACCCGTTCGGCGAGTCGAACACCGAGGGCCTGACCTACGAGCAGGAGAAGGCGCTGCTGTTCAGCATCACCGGCGAGGGCTACGTGACGGAGAAGGATTTCCTCAGCGCCATCGCGCTGTTTGAGAAAAAGGCTGAATCGTTTCGGCGCGACAAAAATTGGGTGGGCGAGGCGAGAGCGCTCAACAATCTCGGCAATCTTTGGTATGCTTATCATGATTTCGACAAGGCTTTTGAGTATTTTCAGCGCTCGTTGAAATTGTGCGACCGTCTGCAACTGCCGGCCGGCAAAATCGTCAATCTGATCAACATGGGCAATCTCGCGTTGCTGCAAGAGAACGAAACCTGGCGGCGCGCCGTCGATTCGCTTTTGCAAGCTTCCGCCGCCGATCTGAACCAGGTGGGGTTGCTGGTGCCGCGCCAAAAGTTGGCGGCGATGAATACGCTGGGCAATTTTCATTTTTACGCGGCGCAGCATTTACTGCCGGATCAGGCCGATCCCCCCGAACCCAGCAACGGCGATCTTTCGCACGGCATCGAGCGCACGTATCGCGCCTTGCAAAATTTGTCGCGCGCGCAGGCGGTGTATGACACCGCGCTCGCCATTGCCCAAGCCAGCCGTTTGTTTCGGGAGGAAGTGATCGTGCGGCGGAATCTCGCGAGCTTGTACGTTTTGTTGAGCGACTATCATTTGGCAACGGAACATTTGGCGCGCGCCCACGCCCTCGCCGTCGAGAAAAATTTTGCCGAACTGACGTGGCGTGTCGAACATGCCATCGGCACGATTTGCCGCTCCGTGCCATTGCCGCCGGAAAATCTGTTGGCGCAAAAATCTGCGCGCGAGTGGTATCTCAGTGCCATCGCTATCCTCGAAACTTTGCCGCAAAATCCTGAAGGCATCGAGCAACGCCTGACCGAACTAACCGAACAACACGAACTGTACGAAAATACCGTGACGCTGTTGGCCGAGGAAGGCGATTATATCGCTGCGCTCGAGCTTGCCGAGCGCAGCCAAGCTGGCCGGATTGTCAATCTCGCGGCGACTCGCCCACTCAAAATTACGCAACCGGTGCAAATCCAAAAAGAAGGGAAGATGCAAATTTGGGCCGAAGCCGGCAGCGAAATTTCTTTTCTACGGCGCACGATCAGCGAGTTGCGCGGCGAACTGCGTAAATCGGAAGCGGCCGAGCCGCAGCGTCCCAAAGAATTGGCGAAAATTCGCCATGCCCTGGCCGCTGTCGAGGAAAATTATCAAAACCTCATTGAAAAAATTTTGACCGACAATCCGGAGTTCGCCAGCTTTTTTAGCGTGCAGACGATCAATATCGCTGCGCTGCGAGATTCACTGGACGGTGATACCGCCATTCTGAAATATTTTGTCGCGGCAGACGGTTTGGCCATTTGGTTGATAGCCAAAGATCGTGTGGAACAGGCAACCGTGTCGATTCGGCGCGATCATCTGCGAAATCAAGTCGCGCAATTGCGGCAAGCCTGGATGGCAAGGAATTCGCAGAGCGCGCAGTTGGCGGCAAAACTGGCGGCGGTGTTGCTCGCGCCGGTTTCAGGACTGGAAAAGTATTCGCGTTTGATCATCGTGCCGGACGATTGCCTGCACTACCTGCCGTTTGCTGCATTCGAGTATAATGGAGAATTGTTGGCCAATCTGTTCAATATTGTTAAGGCGCCCAGCTTGTTGGCGCTGAAATTTGCCGAGCGCCATAAAAATTTGAATGAAGAAAATTTGCTCATTCTGCCGGGCGCGTTGAGAGACCAAAAAGATGAAAAGGAGGTTTTGCCAAAAGCCCGTAATTATTTGGGTAACGTCAAGGAAACGGATAATAGCGGGGACTTGAGCGCAGATAGCTTGGCGCAACAGCTCCGCGGCATCAAAGTTGATGTGTTGCGCAGCGCGGATTGGCACGCCGAAGCGACGAAACACAAAATTCAACAGGCCGGCCTTCTGCATATTCAGCCCCGCTTCGTGGCGCGGCCCCAACGGCCTCTCGACTCGGGCTTTGTGCCCGCCTTTGCTGGCGACCGCGCAGCCGCGGAGAGGGCGCTTATTCCGATTTATCGTCTCTTTGAATTTGAGCTCTCCGCCAGTCTCGTCGCGCTCGAAAATACCGCTTATTTTTATCAGCCGGGCCAATCCGGCGACGAAATTGTCGCGCTACAGCGCAGCCTTATTTATGCGGGAGCGCCGACGCTTGTCCATTCGCAATGGCAGGTTGCGCCAAAAATTCGTGAACTCTTTTTTCAGGTATTTTATAAAAATCTGCCGGAACAACCTGCTGCCGCGGCATTGAGCGCCGCGCAATATGCCGTACGGGAGCAATTTCCCGATCCTTATTTTTGGGCTGGATTCGAATTGATCGGCTTTGCCGGAATGTCGAAAAGCCGAAAAAGCGCCTTTGCCGAGCTCAATTTCTGGGATGCCGTTAAATCGGGTAATGCCTTGCTCGAGGACGCGGAAAATGCGCAGGCGCAAGGTTATCAAGCCGAGGCGGGCGAGCATTATCACGATGCGACGCGCTATTATCGGTCGGCGTTGACGATGGCACAACAGCTCGGCGAAAAGGACGCGATTCAAAACCTCCATCAGCGCATCAAATTCAGCGCGATCTCCGGAAATGATTATGCCACTGCCTGCGAGATCGAAACCAAAATTTTGGAAGACGCCTTGGCTGCGGAAGATTTCAGACAAATTGCCAGAAGCTATCGCAATCTCTCGATATGGCAATGGCGGTTGAAAAATTATACGGCAGCAGCCGAAGCGGAGCGGAAAAATCTCGAATTGGCCGAGCGGGCCCAAAATTCCTTGGATATAGCCGATTCGCGTTTGCAATTGGCGTTCATTTTCGAAGCCGCTGGCGAGTATGCAACTGCGATGACGCAGGCAGAACCGGCAGCGGAAATTTACAAACACCAAAATCAAATTTTGCCGCGCTTCAACGCCGAAATCTTGCTTGGCAAACTGGCGTTGCAAGGCGATCAATACGACGCGGCACTCACTTATCTTGAAAATGCCGTCAAGGCTTTTTTAGCAACGAAACAACCTTCCACGCCGGCGGAGCAGCGCGCGCTCGCAACGGCTTATCAGTTCACCGGCAGAGTTTATGGCCGGCTCACGGCGTATGGCCAAGCTTTGACGTTCCATCAAAAGGCGTTGCAGCTTTTCGAGGCGATTGCGGACACGGCGAATGTGGCGCGCGCCGAGCAAAATCTCGCGGACACATACTGGCTCAACGGTGACTTTCAAGACGCCTTATTGCACCAGCAGCGCGCGCTCAAGCAGGCGCGCAATCCCAAAGAGAAACTGGCCGGACATTCCACGCTGGGTTTGATCTTGCTCAGTTTCGGCGATTTCGATAGGGCGCTCGACGAGGAGAAACAAGCGCTGCAGTTGGCGCTCGAAATCGAAGACCCGCGCGAGCAAGCCACGGTTCACAAAAACGTCGGCTTGGTTTACATGCAAAAGCGGCAGCACCAACAAGCGCTGGCGAGCTTCAAGCAAGCGCTGGAGTTGGATAAGCCAACCGGTTTTGAGCGCGGCTTGTTGTATGATTATCTCGATCTCGGCAAAGTTTATCAGGTGTTGGCGCAACCCGACTCTGCAACAAGTTACCTTGCAAAAACTGAAACGCTGGCGCTTAAACTCAATGACCGTCGCGCCTACTCTCAAGCGCTTTATACCAAAGGCCTGGCGGCGCTCGATCGCGGCAACAAATCCTTGGCGGCCGCTGCATTCACCGAGGCGCTGGCAAAAGCCGAAGAGAGCAAGCTCGACGAAATGCAATGGCGCTGCTTGTGGCGGCTCGGCGTGTTGTCAAGACTGTCCGGTGAATTGGAACCGGCGGTGGATTTTTACACGCGGGCGATAGCAGCCCTCGAACGCCAGAGTGCGAAGATCAAAATCGAAGAGTATCGCAGCGGGTTCATCGACAACAAGTCGGATATTTACGAAGAAACGGTTTTGCTCCTGCTGCAAATGAATCGCTCGGCGGAAGCCTTTGCGTTTGCCGAACGCGCCAAGTCCCGCAGCTTTGCCGATCTGTTGGCCAGCGGCAAAGTCGATTTGGGCGCCGGTGCCGATCGCGCGCTGCTCGATCGTCGCGACCGCTTGCTGGATCGCATCAGTTTCACACAGGGCAAAATCAACGCGCTGCTGCAAAAACCGGCCACTGAAACCGGCCGTTTCGAGATGGCGACACTAAATGACACGTTGAGCGCTTTGCAAAAAGCGTATGCCGATATTCTCGTCGAATTGAAAGCCGCCAATCCCGAACTGGCGGATATGGTGAGCGTCGAGCCGTTGCCGCTCACGGAAGTACAAGCGATGCTCGCGGACAGTGTCGCGCTCGTCGAGTATTTCTTTGCAAAAGATCAATTGGTGAGCTGGGTGGTGGATCGCAGCCAAGCCCGCGCGGTGCAAATCCCGCTCGACCGCAACCGGTTGAGTGAGAGCATTGTGCAATTTCGCCGCGCCATCATCAAGCGCGCTTCCACCGAAAGTTTTTCGCGTGAATTGTACGATCTTCTCGTTAAACCCCTCGAGCCGCTATTGACCGGCGCGAAACAGCTCGTGATCGTGCCGCACGGTGTTTTGCACTATCTGCCATTTCCCGCTTTGCAAAAAGCCGATAGCACGTATTTGATCGATCATTACGCGTTGGCGCTCGCGCCGAGCGCAACGGTGCTCGGTTTTTGTTACCGCAAAGGCAACGCCCGCCTGGGTTCGTCTATCCTCGGGCAAGTGCAAGAGAATTATCAGGTGTTGGCTTTGGGCAATCCGGATGTCGGCAACGCGCGTTTCGATTTACCCTTTGCCGAAAAAGAGATCACCAGTATCGAGCAAACTTTTGAAGAAATCGAAAGCTATGCGCGCAAGCAGGCGACATCGAGCGCGTTCGTTGCCGGCGCAAGTCGCGCCAATCTCGTTCATCTTTCGTGTCACGGCGTTTACGACGAGCGCAATCCGCTCTTCTCCGCGTTGCTGCTGGCGCCGGATTCAACCAACGCCACCGGCCGCCTGGAAGCATTCAAAATTTTCGGACTGAAATTGAACGCCTCTCTCGTCATGCTCTCCGCCTGTGAGACCGGCTTGGCCAAAGTCACCGGCGGCGACGAAGTCATCGGCCTCGCGCGCGGCTTCATCTTCGCCGGCACGCTCTCGCTCATCGCGAGTCTGTGGACGGTTGACGATCTCGCGACGGCGATTACGGTGAAACGTTTCTATCGCTATCTTAAATCCGGCCTGAGCAAAGCCGAGGCGCTGCGTCAAGCTCAGCTCGTCGTGCGCGACCAGCACAATCGCCATCCGGCATATTGGGCGAGTTTTGGTTTAACCGGAGACTGGAGGTAGTGGAGGGCAAAAAGAAAAAAGCAAACAGCAAAAAGAAAGGGAGCGGTGCGCTCTGTGCTTTGTGCCAAAGCTGGGCTTGCATTTTGGATTTGTATCTGTTAAATTGAACAATGCAAACATGATGGATTTTTATGGAAGACAGATCAAGTATCAATAGCGAGCCGGAGTTAGAGGCAGCTTATGAACGCATGTCCCAAGACTATGCCCGTGAGATTGAAGCGCTGAAATGGGCAGAAGCATTGATTGGAGATGCAGGCGATGAAGAGAGCTAAAAAACAACAGCACACTTCTGCCTCCGAAAAAGCCAAAGAGCCGAAATGGTGGAAAAAGGATATTGTGGCTCCAGTTATAGTGGGAATCATTTTAAGTATTGGGGGTTTTGTTATTTGGATGGTACAAAAATTTTCTGAGGAGAAATATGGCAAGCTGCGCATCGTAAGCAATGTGGATAGCGCGAGAGTATTTTTGACTAAAGATTTCAAAAGATTTACATCGGTTAATAAAGCCATTGGAATTGATTCCCTGGAGCCTGGAAGTTATGTTCTGTCAGTAGAAAAAGATAGCTTTGCCGCTTTCGATACAAGCGTAAATATTGTCGCCGGAGAAATCACCTCAGTAAAGGCTGATCTTAAATTGGCACCAGCGCCAGGTGGCAGTCTTGCGGTCGCGCCAAAGCCAGTGGCGGCGGATCCTGCAACAACGAAGCCCGTCGGAGCAGTGAAATCTTATCAAATCACGATTAGCGTTCACAGCAAGCTGAAGAATGCAAAAATAATGATTAATGGCAAATGGGTAGCCAATGCGCCAAACACCATTTCGCTGCCGAAAGGCTGGCATCACCTGCGCATTGAAAATGAGGCGTACTATTACGAGGAAATGCTTCAAGTTCCCAGCCGCGATCTCGTGAATGTAACGGAAGATGACATTATTAAAAGATAAGTCTGAGTGAAGCGAAGTCCGACTTGGCGCGAGGACCTTTCAAATTTTGCAAAATCGTGCCGCCAAGTCGGACTTCACGCTAACAAGTTGAAGGGGATAAAAATGATATTCAAATTTAATCTCATGCGGATTGGCGTCTGCTTGACGGCGCTCGGTTTAACCACGGCGCTCTTCTCGCAGTCAGCGGAAAAATTTTATCTCCGCCTGACGCCTTTCAAAAGCCCAAAGGATTCCCTTGCGCTCGCCATTGAGTTGCGTTTTTGGCAAGAATTCCGTGAGCAGGTGGGAAATCCGAGACTGTGAAGATCGTCTCCGGCTGGGACGAGATTGTCGATCTGCTCGAATATGCGGAAGAAATCACCCGCACGCCGGCTATTTTTGACACCAGCAAAATACAAAATCCGGCCATGATTCCCCCGAATTTGCACGTGCGAGGCACGATCCGCATCGTCCGCCAACAGGAAGCGGAACTGGATATTCAAATCGTGAAAATTCGTACCGGCGAGCAGATTGCGACAGAGCAGGCCCGCATTCCCATTTCGACCGACCCATTTAAAGATGCTTCCACACCGGCGATCCGCCGGCTCATTCTGAAACTGCTGGAGCCCCTCGATCCCAAAATCAAAAAGCAGAAGAGTTGGCTGGGCGAGCCGTTTGATCCGGAGAAGATCAATATTTTGGTGGCGGATTTTACCAACACCGGCGGCGAAGTCGATCAACGCAGCGAAGATATCACGAGTGCTACCTTCAATAAGCTGGATAAATTTATGAAAGATGACCCAGCGCTCGGCGAGGTGGTTGAAGTAAAGCGCCTCTCCTCCAAAGGCAGCGGCATCGTCATTCGTGAGGAAACCCGTGCCAAAGAAATCGGCGAGGAACTCAATGCGGATATGGTGATCTGGGGGCAAAACCTTTGTGTCGGCGATTCCATCTGTGTTTTTGCCAAGGCATTAATTAACCATGAAGCACGTACTGCCGCCATAGCCGACGAAGGCATTTTGCACCAATACCAGCTCCTGCGCGCCGATCTGCCGGCGCTGATTGGCGCCAAAGCCAATGTCTTGGTGAAATTTATCATTGGTTGGACTTACTTAACTGACTATCGGCATCAACAATTCCAGCACGCCTTGAAATATTTGCAGCAAGCCCTGTCAGAAACCAATGCCGGTGAACGCCTGAGTATTTTGCAATGGGCTGGAGAAGCAGCGTATTATGCCGGTGACTATGAACCGGCTTTAACTTTGTATGCTGAACTAGAAATGCATCAAATAAAAACTGATGCTCGTTCCGCCTTAGCAGAAACCTATAATAACATTGGCGTGGTTTACTACAAAAAAAGCGAATGGGACAAAGCCCTGGAATATTACGGCAAGTCGAAAAAGACTCGTCTCGAAGTCGAGGATCGCGCTGGCTTGGCGACCACCTATACTAACATTGGTTTAATTTACGACAATAAAAGTGAGTGGGACAAAGCCCAGGAATATTACGGTAAGTCCGAAAAGATTCGTCTCGAAGTTGGGGATCGCGTTGGCTTGGCGACCACTTATAATAACATTGGTGGGATTTACGACAAAAAAGGCGAATGGGACAAGGCCCTGGAATTCTATCAAATGACCGAAGCGATTTACCTGGAAGCCGGAGACCATGTCGGTCTGGCCACGACCTATAACAATATCGGCTTGATTTATGACCACAAAGGCGAGTGTGACAAAGCCCTGGAATTCTACCAAAAGTCCGAAGCAATTAACCTGAAACTTGGTGATCGTGCCGGTTTGGCCACGACCTATAATAATGTGGGAATGATTTACTACAAAAAAGGCAAGTGGGACAAAGCCTTGGAATTCTACCACAAGTCCGAAGCGATTTTCTTGGATGTGGGGGATTACGCCAATCTGGCTGCAACGTATAACAACATTGGTCAAATTTGCGATAATAAAGGCGAATGGGGCAAAGCCCTGGAATACTACGGCAAGTCTGAAAAGATTCTTATTGAAGTAGGAGATTGTGTTCACCTAACCATCACTTATAACAATATTGCTGCAATTTACCGAAAAAAAGAAGATTTCAAACAGGCGATGCAATTTGGAGAAAGAAGCTTGCAAATAGCTTTACAAGTCGGTGACCGTCTCAACGAAAACTTGGCGCGTTTCGGTTTGGCAAGAACCTTATTGAAACAGAAACGATACCAAGAAGCCGTCACCTATTTAGAGCGTTGTGTGGAAATAGAAAAGCAACTTAACAATCCCAACCTTGAGAATGATCGACAAGAACTTCTGATGATGCAACTTCGTGCTTATTCCGCTTCCGGCACGCGCTATGAAATGCTGGATAAATTTCTGGTAAGCCTAAATGATTGGCAGAAAGGCGAGTTATTTCAACAAATCAACGACTGGTCCAAAGCAACAATTTTTTACCAGAGCTACCTGAGAAAAAGCCAGGATTCATTGTCTTTAGCACAACAAGCACAGGTGCAAAATCTCATCGGTATCGGTTATATCAAACAGAGCAAGGGTGATTCGGCCTTGCCGTATCTGCAAGCAGCATTGCAGGCTTTTCAAAATGTGAATGATCAAGAAATGGTGGGAAGTGTCTATGAAGATTTTGGTGCGGCGCATAAAGCACTCCAAGCCTGGCCGGAAGCGTTAGATTGGCTGCGCCAGAGTGCGGCACACAATCGCGCGGTGGCAGGCGACAGCGCCTCGGTTCTTGGCTTCACCTATTATCACCTCGCCGAGGTCTTTCTCCACACCCAGCAACCCAACAGCGCGCAGTATTATGTTGAAAAGAGCCTTCTCCTCCGGCAGGCTTTGGGAGAGGCGGAGAATGTCAAACAGACGCGAGAATTGCGGGAAAGAATTCTGTCAACGGCGTCGAAATCGTCCCAGAAATAGGTCACGCTTGCATTTTGCGTTTGCAACGGTTAAATTAGAATGAGCAAATCCTTATAACAAATAATTGTGGGTAGAAACCATGAACAACATCGAATCGCTCGCGATTCAGCCTAATGTTTACTACACGCTAGAAGAAACGGCGGGGTTGCTTCGTGTGTCTCGACAAGCTGTTTTGCAGCTATTGCAATCACAGCGAGTATATGGCATAAAAATTGGCAAAACCTGGCGTGTCTTGGGCGCGGTACTGCTCGACTTGTCTGATCGTGGTGAAACGGAAGCGGCGCTGGTTTCTGATTGGCTGCAGGCATCAAGCCGGTCCCTGGCCGAGGTCTGGGACAACGAGGAAGACGCAGTTTATGACAACTTATGATCGAGGCGACGTTATTTTCGTTGAAATCGCGTTTAGCGGCGCTGCAGGCCGCAAACGCCGACCTGCGGTAGTGATCAGCTCAGACGCTTTCAATACTGCAGGCATCAAACTCATTGTAGCTGCTGTAACGAGCAACGTGTCGCCTCCTTTTCGCCCTGGCGATACTCTGCTTAATGATTGGAACGCGGCGGGGTTGCTCAAGCCCTCAGCAGTGCGTGGAGTTTTGGCGACGGTGGACAAGGCTGATGTTGTGCGCAAGCTCGGCAAGTTGTCAACCGGCGATTTCGCTATGGTCGAGCAAGGCGTTGCAAACGTTTTGGGATTTTTTGTGTCTACGACAGCATCGACGCCGTGAAACCCCTCAAAGCCGGTCGAAGGAGAAAATCATGGCCTACATGCGTGGCGATTACTATTTGTGGAACGACGGGGAAAATCTCCACATCTGGGTGGCGGATGGCTACGACAGTTGGGACGAAGCCATTTGGGCCGTCGATGATGATGGCAAGAGAAGTGCCGATCGTTTGAATGCCAGCGGCGTGAGTATACCTGAAAAAGTGATGGATGCGTTTGTGATGATGCGACTTGCCCAAATGATCGACAAAGGCCTTGTTGGCGAAGCCATTGACCGCGCCGTTAGCGAATATGGCGGCAACTTTGGCAGCACGATGCTGGCGAAAAACGCCGAAAAGCTGAAAGCGGCTTTGGCACAAATCAAACTGGATAAATCCGAATAACAGCATGAAAAAATGGGCATGACCAAAGAACAAATTCGGGCAAATCTCCAGCTCTTGAATGATGAGTTGCGCTTGATGGATGTAAAAGGGGAGGTCTGCCTGTATGGCGGCGCCGTGATGTGCCTCGTTTACGACGCTAGACCGAACACCAAAGACGTTGATGCGATCTTCAAGCCAGCACAGCAAATGCGCGAGGCAGCCAAGCGAGTCGCGGAAGCCAACCATTTGAAAGATGACTGGCTCAATGATGCGGTCAAAGGTTATGTGGTCCAACATTCGCAAACGGTTCTTTTCAACTTTTCTCATCTCAAAGTCTATATTCCCGAGCCGGATTATTTGCTCGCCATGAAAACGCTGGCGGCAAGAGTAGATGCGACAGACAAACAGGACATTCAATTTTTGATCAACATGATAGGAATTAAAACGGCTGAGGAAATTTTTTCCATACTCGAGCATTACTATCCTCGCCAGCAGATAAAGCCGGCAACGAAGTATTTTATCGAGGAACTGTTTGAAGCATGACCTCTCTCAAAGAAACAAAACAACAAATTGAAGCCGACCCGAAAAATTGGGCGGTTTACTTGATGGATTTTGTGGACGATTTCCGTTACTATAAAGATTCCTCTACCATTGCCGAACCGTTGCAGTTGACGGATGAGAAATGGGATGCGCTACTGGCTTCCACAGTTGAATATTTATGTGACGAGATCGGCATGGAATCGCCGGAATGGCTGCAAAAAGTTCCGGCCTGCAAAATCCCTTGGTTTGTCTCCGGCATGGAAAATTTGAAAGCCATTGCGCTGGCGGAAAGTCCGCTACAATTTCGCATTCGCAAGATTTTTGTATTGGAGAATTTTTTGAGCAGGGTATGAACTTTTTTTTTGATTTGGCATTTTTCTTGTTTTTCTGCTTAAAATTCTTTATTATACGTATTGAACACGTATAAGGAGAAATTATGCAAAAGAAATTAACCATCACCATAGACGAGGTAGTCTATGAAGGATTATATAAGTTTGTAGGGCGCCGGCGCATAAGCCAGTTTATTGAGGACTTGGTGCGCCCTCATGTCTTAAATCGTAATCTGGAAGCCGCCTATAAAGAAATGGCCCAAGACCGGCAACGCGAGGCGGAAGCATTGGAATGGTCGGAAGCATTAATTGGAGACATAAGCGATGAACCGCGGCGAAGTTTGGTGGGTTGACTTTGATCCCTCGCGTGGGGGAGAAATTCAGAAAAAAAGACCGGCGGTCATTATCAGCAATGACGCCTCAAATAAGTTTTTGAATCGAGTCCAAGTTGTTCCCCTAACAACCAATGTCGAGCGCTTATTTCCCAGTGAAGCTTATGTAACAATAGATGGAAAGCAGAGCAAAGCCATGGCGGATCAGTTGACAACCGTAAGCAAACAACGCTTACTCAATTTTACCGGCAAACTATCGCGTGCAGATGTGCGCAAAATAGAACGAGCGATTAAAGTACAACTTGATTTGTAAATAAGTTTTTGTGTGAGGAAAACGCATATGCACAGAAAAGGCCACATTCTATTTATTACCTTGCTCGTCGGTGTTTCGTTGGCGGCCGAGTCTTGGGCGCCGCAACAAACTGGGAGCAGCCCTAAATCCGACAGCGGCAAAAAGGGGTTGTTTACCGTCGTCGAAGGCAGCGTCAAGAAGAAACAAGTGCAGGATCCGGATTGGATTCGCGCGCAGGTGCAGACTAACGTGCTCGGCGGCGACCGTGTGCGCACGCTCTTGCAAGCACGGGCGGAGATGAAGCTGTCGCAATTGGACCTTATTCGCCTGGCGCCGCAAACGACGATTGATATCGTCAAGCTTTACGAGGAAACCAAAGAGAAAAAGATCGCCACGCAGATCAAAGTCAAGGACGGCGATATTTGGGGCAAGGTGAAATCGGTGGACGCCAACTCCAGCTTTGAAGTGTCGTCGGACATCGCGGGCGCGGCGATTACCGGCACGGTTTTCCGCGTGCATCAAGATTCGGCGAGCCAGGAGACGCAGTTGAAAGTTTACACCGGCGAGGTGAAGATCAGTAACGTGCCGGAAAAGATGAGCGACTTGACGCCGCAAACCATCAAGCCGTCGCAAGTGCCAGGTCCGGTTCAGGTGCCTGGCCCGACGCAGATCACGATGGAAGAGTGGGTTTATCTCGTGCGCTCGTATCAACAAATCACCATCGGCGCCAACAAGCAGGTCAAATCCGTCGGCTCGTTCAAGAGAACCGACCGCGAGGAAAACAGCGATTGGGTAAAGTGGAATCTGCAGCGTGATCGCTTGCGGTAACCCAGACGGCCCGTCCGGATTAGTCTCTATAAAGTGAATCCGTACTTTTTCGGCAAACATTTTTTAACCACGAATCAACGCCAATGAACGCTAATATTTTTTATTCGCGTAAATTTGCGCTCATTCGCGGTTAAAGAACTAATGCCTGTTGGTTGCGGCTCATCGGCGTTGCGCCCTCTTGAAAATGAAAAGGCTCGCGAAAATTCTCCTCGCCGTTCTACTCGTACTTGTTGTAGCAATTGTCGGGCTGACGATTTATGTCAAGGCCAAGTATCCGCCGGAACGGCTCAAGGCTTTGTTGATTTCCTATTTAGCCGATGAATACGGCATTCGCGCGCAGATCGAGCGTCTCGATTTCAATTTGTTCTCCGGCTTCGAGCTGAACAAAATCGTCATTTTCAGCACGAGCCACGATAGCACGCTGGCGCCGGAATGGGGCAGCTTTCCGTTGGCGATTGAGAAAATCAATTTTGCCTACCGCTGGCGCTCACTACTCTCGCGCCGTCTTGATATTGACGACGTCACATTCGAGCAGCCGTTTTTCATCTATCGCCAAGCGCCGGACAGCTCAACCAATCTTGATGCGATTCTCGCCGCGTTCTCAGATACCACCGCGGCGCCGAGTGACACCGCCGCTGTGGGCTTGCCGATTTCGATTCATCTGCAAACCTTGCGGGTGAATGATCTCAAAATTAACGCCATACTCGCTTCGGCTGTGGATACGCAGCAAGTTGCGCTTGGTCCGCTCAATTTGGAAGTCGACCAAATCGAAGTTGATCGCCAAGCCAATTTCAGCGGCAATATCAAGCTGCAATGCGATCCGGCGAATTTGAGCTACGTTTCGACTCCGATTGGGCAGGGCAGGCCGTTTCGTTTGCTGACGAGAATTGAGGCAGAGATTGGCGGTGCGATGCGCGGCGATTCGGTTGCGGCGAAAATCGAGCTGGCCGTCGACAGTAGCGGGGTGTATTGGGGCGAAAGCAATTCAATTTCCCCGCCGCGAATGAGCCTGCGCGCTGAGGCGCGCTACAATCTGGTCTCCTCGCAATTGCAAATACCCGATTTGCATTTTTCGCTCGCCGATCAAGAGCTTATTGCCGCGCGCTTCGCAATGGCGACTTCGGACAGCATCACGGCGCTCGAGTTGTTAGTTAATCACGGTGTGCTCCACCTCGGACAATTGTTGCCTTTGGCGCGAGCCCACACGAGCGGCGATATTCACACATTCTTGCAGGGGCTGGTGTGTTCCGGCACGTTGGAATTTTCCGGCAGCGAACTGCAGAGCGATCAAAACGGCATGCGTTATCAAGTGGCATTGCGCGGCCGTGATTTGACTTATGCTGACCCTGTCTCCAAACTGAAAATTGCTCAGGGGCAGTTGCGAGCCGATTGGATCACGAATGCCGACAGCACGATGAATCTCGAGGCGCATTTGGGATTTGCAACATTTGATGTTCCCCTCGACACGCAAACGGTATTGCCGACCGGGCCGGGAGAGCTGGCGGTCGATCTTGCATTCTCTCCGGATTTTCTGCCTAGACAAGGCAAACTAAATTTCAATTGGCAAAATTTTTCTGGCGGGAAATTGAGCGGTCACGCCATGATCGAGCCGGCGAGCAATCCGCCGAAACGAGGCTCTTGGCTCTCGCGCTTGTTCGGCGAAGCGGAAATTCGCGCGGACTCGGTTGAGCTTTCCATTCTCTCAGCAAATGCTGTGGCTGGCAAAGTCAACGGCAAGCTAGCGCTCAACGGCAAGCGGCTCGACCAATTAAAACTGACTTTTGATTTGCGCAACGCGCCGCTGGCTTACACCACGCCGGAATACAAGGGCAAGATTCCTGCCTATCATCTGATGGCCTCTTCTCAATTGGCGCTCGATCCGGCGCTCACTCGGCTCACGTTTTCCAACGGCGCCTTGCAATTCGAGCCTGGCCAAGCGAGCTTCGGCGCAGTTTACGACCTGACCACTGGGGCTTTTCGTTTCGACTTGCCGAATGCGACTCTGGATTTGGCGCAGGTTCGGCGGGTTTTGCCGGACACCATTCTGTATGCCATGAACTATGCAAAAGTCCACGGCCGCGGCAGGCTCAACGGCTGGCTGAAAGGCCAATGGCTCGAACCCGACAGTTTGGATTACAACGGCAGCTTTTACGTCAGCTCCGAAAACGCCTCCTACGTCGACACCGCGCTCGGGCTTTATGCCGATTCGCTGCGGATCAAGAGCAACTGGTTGTTGACGGCAAGCGCCATCGCCGGCGAGTATTCGTTGTTTTGTCCAAGGCCGGATTTTCGGGACTACATGCGGCAGCCGCTGCGCCCAACCACCGTTTTGGGAAAAATCAATGCGGACCAGCGCACGTTCACGATCGCCGGCGGGGAATTCGATATTCTCGATTGGCGCTCGGCGGGCACGTATCGAGTGGAAGGGGAATTTCAACCCGGCGGCATCCAGATGAAGACGACGGTGACGTTGAGCTTGCACACGCCGGTGCCGATCACGGTCGATCGCGGCCTCACTTTGCGCGGCAATGTCGAGGCAAATTTTGTTCTCGATCAATATATTCCCAACGCACCCGACGAGCCCCAACCCGCGCGCTTCGTTGGAAAATTGCAAAGCGACGGGCTTGACGTCACCATTGACACCGTGTTCAGCTTGCGCGATCTCAAGGCCGACTGCCGTTTCGACCAGGCGTTTGATTTGCTCGATTTGTCGTTAAAACCTTCGCAAGCGACGCCGGCTGCGGCTTTTGCCGATGCGGGTGAAGCGTTGTTGATGTACGATATTTTTGGTGACGTCATGCGCAATGACGTAATGCGTAAAAACGTGAGTGGGCCGTCTCGAATTACGATTGGGCAAATGAATGTGTTCGGCTATCAGATTTCCGATGTCGTCGCAGATTTGGCGATTGGGAACTGCCGGTTGGATATTCCCAAACTCAGCATGAAGCTTTTTGACGGGAATTTGGCGGGGAATTTGTTGGTCGGGCTGGGCAGCGGCAATCCTGATTCGATCAGCTACTCGACTTCGATGCAGCTCGCCTCGATCGACGTTTCGTACTTTCGCCGGCTCAGCGCGCAACTCGGCAAGTCGTCGCGAATTTCGGCAAATTTTGCTTTGAGCGGGCTGGGCATGGCGCCGGAAAAGCTCAATGAGGTGGTCAACAATTTGGAGGGCGGGTTGAACATCACCAAAATCGAAAACAAGGTGGCGTCGAATCTTTTGCAAATGCTCGATCCGAACGGCACGGACAAGGGCATTCAAAACATGCGGCTGCTGCTCAAGACGCGCTGGAACGTGAGACAAATCACGTTCGAGATAAAGAGCGGGTTTATTTATGCCTCGCTGGCGGCGGTGAAGCCATGGTTTGTGCCCTACTCTCTCCCGCCCACCATCGATTTCGCCCGGCTGCCGGTGCGATATTTTTTGCAGACGCCAGCGAATGAATAAGCAAATTCGGTGTCCAAACTCAACAAAAATCCAATATACTCGTTACGGGTTATTTGGCAATTGTCATTGCGAGCGTTTCTCAGCGAAGCAATCTTTTGAAAACCACGAGATTGCGTCCGTAGGATTGCTTCGGCAAAAAACGCCTCGCAATGACTGTAATTCGATTCCTAAACGAGTATGGAAAGATTTTTTATGAATGAAATTTACTCCGGCTTGGCCGTCTTCATGGCCTCTTCCTTTGCCAATATTTTCCTCTGCATTTCATCCAACCGTTTTTGATATACGCCGGCGGCGGCTTGCACCGATTGTTTCTGTTCGAGCAATTTGATCATGCGATCCAAGGCGGCAATTTTTTGATCGACGTAAGCGACGTCCGGCGGGGCGGCATTGCCGGCGTTGATTGGCGCCGTGGGTTGCGCGAGGCCGGTCAGGGTTTGCCATTGCTTCAATTTGGCTTCCAACGAGGCCTGCAGCATCTGCGCGATCGCATTGGCTTCCTCGGGCGTTATGGCCGAATTGGTTTCTGGTTGTGTTGAGGACGCTGACGATTCAGTCGCCGGCGAGGAGGATTTTTCACTCAAGCTTGCTGCCGATAACGACGCTATTTGCGGCGAATTATCCGCCGGGCTTTGGGCGCTTTGAGCAAAGCTATTGGATTTCACCACAGCAAACGATAACCCCAAGAGCAGTGAAATACGCAAAACTTGGGCGACGGTGCTCCCGCTCCGCGAGATCAAACATTTCATGGCGCTGTCCTCGATCTAAAATGGTGATGACAAAAAACTATTTGGTTGACGATAGCTCCCCACGAAAAGCGTAGCCTGTTTCCTGGCTATTCCATTGCCGTTGCTCCGGCCTTCTTTTCTGCAAAGATTAGGCTCGGCAGTGAGCAAGGCAATAAAAGGGCCACGCTTTAATGTTTTGTTTAATATGAGCGTGTTGGTAGCGGCACTTTCGCGCAAATACAAAATTGTACGAAAGCCGCGACTGAGTTACAGGTTCGTTAAAGGATCCTGGAACGGTATTTGTAAAATAAATTTAGTAAACCGCCAACTCAAACTCAAAAATGACTATGCAAAGCATCAAAACGATTATTCGAATGTTGTCGCTGTCAGCGCTGGTTGGTTTGCCTTTGTTCGCGCAAGCGCCGGAAAGAGGCAAATTGCAAGGCGAGGTGGGGAATTTATCCACCCATTTGGCGCGCCTGCGGCAGCAGCAACAAAGCCTTTCGCAGCAAGCAGATAGCCTCGCGCGCGATATTCAGCGCCGCAAGCAACAATCACCCTCGCTGCTGCAGGATCGCAGCTTGAATGCGGCGCTGCGTTCTTCCCAAACGCTTGCCGACAGCATGCAGCAATTGCAGCAAGAGGAGAATCGCGTTGATCGCCTGCTCCGTCAAAAAGCTGAACAATTGCTCAAAATTTTGAATGATGAGATCGCGCGTCTCGCCAATGACGGTGAGAAGCTCAAGCGCGAGAAAAATTCCAAGCAACGCGAGCAAGTTAGGATCGAGCTGCTGGAATGCCGCGAATGGCAACGGCGCTGCCAGGCGCTGTTGGAGCAACCGCCGCCGGCGATCATTATCTATGAAGTCGAAGTCAAGCCGGAAGACACGCCGGAAACGTTGCGCCGCAAAGCCGATTTTCTGCGCGATCAGGCGGATCGGCTGCGCCGCGAAGTGAAGCGTGTCGATACCAAAATCGCCGAGATCAAGGATGAAACCCAAGTGCGCGAGCGCGTGGCGGACTTTGCCAACGAGTTGGCGTTGCTCGATCCGAATCGCGAAGGGGTGTCCAGCGCGTCGTCTGCCGGTGATTCACGTGTCGGCCAGGAAACCGCTCAGTTCGACCCTAGTCGCAAAGCGGACGACAACCTGTCATTGCCGATATCACAATTAGCCTGGCCGGGCAAGCTCGGCGAATTGTCGTTCGATGATTTGGAGCGCTGGCGTGGCACGCTCGATCAACAAAAAAAGCGGCGCCAAGCGCAAGCCGACAGTCTCGTGCAACGGGCGCGCGCCATCGAACAGTTGATTGAAAAACAGCTCAAGTCTGCCGGAGAGAAACGCCAGTAAATGAAAATATGGCATGCAGGTGGCTTGGCGTTTCTGTCGGCGGCGACTGTCGTGTATGGCCAAGATTTTTATGGCTTGAGCCACACGGCTTTAGAAATGAGCGCGCTGCGGTATGCCGATCACCTTGGCGATCAGCCCATCACTCGCGAGCAGGCTGAAGGAACGAAATGGCGATTGGCGCACCGGCTGCAAGGCGGATGGGAATATGACAGCAACATCTATGAGACGAGCGCTCAACGCACCACAAGCGGCTCGGCGCGTTTTCTCTTGAGCACGCGCGGCGACCGCCGCAACGAACGCTGGCAAATTAATTATGCTTATGCGGCAGCTTTGCAGAATTATCCCCGCTACGGAGACGAAAACAAATTGAGCCATGACCTCGGCGGACAAGTTGCAGTAAGGTTGTGGCGTTGGTTGCAATTGTCGTCAAAGGCGAATGCCACGCTGAAATTGTATTTGGAAAATACGGCGGATTACGCCACCACCTTGGGCAATTTGATGGCGAGCATAAACTTGCCGCATAAGATCTTGGCGGATTTGAGCATCGAAACCGGCCAACTCGATTATGTCAAAACCGGTATTTATGATTTTGATTTCACGTTTCGCGGTGCGGAGCTGGCGTTGCGCCGGGCGTTGGGGTCGAACAGCTCGCTCGAAAGCACGCTCAACCGGCGGGTCGTGCGCTACGAACGCCAAGCGCTAAAGTATGGTGTGAATCAACAATTGGAGCTTAAAGCCGAGCTCCAGCGCGATGTGCTCACGACTTTTCGCACCGCGATGACTTATGGCCGCAAGCTGGTGACCCAGGTTGCCGTCGAAGCGCAGATCAATCGTTCAAACAGTTTTGGCTATGATTTCACGCGGTTTGGCGCCAGCGGTTTGTTAGGATTTCGCCCGGCGAGAAACTGGCTGCTGCGCGCCGCCGGCACGTTGCAGCGCAAACGCTACCGCGACGATCTGGCGCGTCTCAACGATCTCGACACCGAGCGCGAGCAGAGCAACTTCTTGGTGGTCGATATCAGCCGCGACTTTTCGGCGGAGATTTCCTTGCTCGCGCGCGCCGCGGTTTATAACAATGAATCCACCGTGCCCGGAGTGTTTTATCGCAAGATGCTTTATTTTACGGGGTTGGAGATTCGGCTTTAAAACCGGATATCGCAACCACTCGATCGAGAAAATATTATGAATTTGATTCTCAAAAAAATCTTGCGCTGCTTGTCGCTGGCGTTGATATTCTGCGTTGCTCAAGTTGCCGATACAAAAGCACAAAAGACCAACTCGAAAGTGAGCTTTGGCTTCGAGACAGGCTATGCTTTGTTTTCTTCCGGCGAGTTCAACGATTATACAACATGGTTGGAGCGCGAACAAATTGACAACGGCTTTTCTTTCAATGGCAGACTGCGTCTGAGAATTTTCAAACCGGTCGGGCTTATCGTAAAGGTGGGAATGCTTGCCGCCAAATCAAAGGCCGATCATCTCGCGCCGGAAGACAAAACTCCCGCGCTGCTGGCTTCTGCCGAAGATGAATATAAATTTACCTCGATACCCGTATCTGCCGGCATTGATTACATTTTGCCTCTCGGCAAGGTCAATTTGCACGCCGAGGCGGTTGCCGAGCATCATTTCGCCAAACTGCGCTACAAAATACCGGCGATTTCTGTTTTCAATGCGCCGGAAATCAATATTGCTGCGAAGGACAACGACACCGGCTTCAGCATTGCCGCCGGTCCGGAATGGCGGCTGTTCTCGCGCTGGTCGCTGATGGGCAAAGCCGGTTATCGCGCCGCAAAAATTTCCGGCCTGCAAGCTCTCAAGGCGTATTTGCCGCAAGATTTTTCGCTTGATTTAAGCGGCTTTTTCTTCAATATCGGTATGGAGATTTATCCATGAAAACGACCATAATCCAATGGCCTTGCTTCGCGCTTGGCGCAGCGCTGCTGTTTTGCGGCTGTTCAATTTTCGGTGAGAATGAACGGGTCGAGGTCGCCATTGCCGCCAGCGCGGCCACTGTCTCACCCACAAATCCTGTGACCATTAACGTGAGCGCCAACAATCAAGGTGAAGGCCGCGTGGTTTGGGGCCGTGGCAGCTCTTCGTGCCAGCTCGGCGCGGTTATTCAGGCAGGGAACGAAAATTACCGGATCGACATCCGCGCTTGCACGAGTGACCTGGCGGAACAGGGACTTGAGCCCGGTGAGCGCCGAAACGAAAGCTGGCTTTGGGATGGACAAATCTTTCGGAGCAACCAACCCGAACGCCTCGCCCCTGGGCGATATAAAATTTATGGTACCGCGGGTGGTTGGCTCAGCAAGACCCCGGTTGAAATCGAGGTTAAGCCGTAACAAACAAAGTTGCTTGATTCAGACATGTTCAAGACAATGCACGTTAGTCTTCTGCTCGGTATCGGCATGCTCTTGGTGTCATGCGCCGAGCACGTGGTTTCGCCGCCGGAGCGCTTTATGCGTGAGTTGACTGTAGCCGAAAAGCGCCTGGTTGAAACCGACAACAAATTTGGCTTCAAGCTTTTCCGGGAAATCATTCGGCAGGAGCAGAACAAAAATGTTTTTGTGTCGCCGTTGAGCGTTTCGATGGCGTTGGGCATGACTTACAACGGCGCCAATGGCAGCACGGAAACTGCCATGCGCCAAACGCTTGAATTTGGCGACATGACGTTGCCGGAGATCAATTCCTCCTATAAAAGCTTGATCGAATTGCTCTCCCAGCTCGATCCCAAAGTAAAATTTCAGCTTGCCAATTCGATTTGGCACCGGCAGGAATATACATTCGAGCCGGAATTTATCAATTTGAACCAAACCTACTTCAACGCCACCGTGCGCGGCTTGAATTTCAACGATCCGGGCGCGGCAAAAACCATCAACGGCTGGGTCGAGCAGAATACAAACGGAAAAATCAAGCAAATTGTCGACGATCCGATTGCTTGGGAGACCGTGATGTTTCTTATCAATGCCATCTACTTCAAGGGTATTTGGACTTATCAATTTGATCCGCAGCAGACGCTGGATGATCAGTTCAATTTGCTGAACGGCTCCAAGAAATCGTGCAGGATGATGAACTTGAAAGCGGACTTGCCGTATTTTGCCAATGCGCAATTTCAAGCCGTGGACCTGCCATATGGCGACGGTGATTTCAGCATGACGATTTTGCTTCCCGGCCCCCAAACGCCGGTTGATGCTCTCGTTGCCGATTTACAACACGAAAACTGGCAGCTTTGGACGAAGAGTTTTGCCAAGCAAACCGGGAATTTGTCATTGCCGAAGTTCACCCTCGAATACGATCTGACTTTGAATGAAGTGTTGAAGGCGTTGGGAATGGGAATCGCCTTTTCTCCTGAACAAGCTGACTTTACCAAAATGCGCCAGATCCGTGACTTGTATATCAGCAAGGTCAAGCACAAAACCTTCGTCGAAGTCAACGAAGAAGGCACCGAAGCGGCCGCCGTCACGTCCGTTGAAATTGGCAGGACCTCCATTGGTGACAGCTTTATCATGCGCGTGGATCGGCCGTTTGTTTTTGTCATTCGCGAAAATCGCTCCCAAAGCATTCTTTTTATAGGCAAGATTTTGGAGCCGAATTTGAAATAAGTGCAAGGCCAAATTTAAGGAACGGCAAAACCGCCGTATCCGTGGCTTTTAACACAACGGCCGATGCGTTGCCCGGCCCGATTATCGTCATCATTGATCCACAAACCAAAAAAGTCGTGCAGCAACTTCCGCGATTTTAACTTTATCCGAGGTGAAAACAATGTTCACAAATGTAAACCCTCAATTCAGCATGTACCATCACAGCATCAGCAAGAGGTTCACCACGATGAAGCTGAGCCTTTTGCTCATTTTAAGCGCCGCCTTCGTTTGGAGCTGCGACCATGCGAATCTTTTTTCGCCGACGCCAGATGAAAAAAATCAATTGCTGGTTGACGAGCCTTCCGGCCAAACCGTCATTGAAATGAACGTGACCGGCGGTTTTGCCGGCGTCAACGAGCAGTTGCTGATCGATGCCAATCGCTTCATTCGTTTCAGCGATCAGAGCAGGCATATCGAGACGACGCTGTCAACGGAAGAGCACAGCCGCCTCGTCGCGCTGTTCATTGAAAAAGATTTTATGCACCTCAATTCTTCTTATGTGGATGCCAGGATAGCCGATGCGTTTCAATTTCGCGTGATCTTCCGCTATAGCGGCAGCGCCAAAGAAGTTGCCACCGATTATTTCACCGCGCCGTCGGAGCTGAAAACGCTCGTTGACAACCTGCGCGGCTTGATCGACGACCTGCGCCGGCAGTCGCTCACGCTCAAGATCAAAACCAGCGCCGAAACGCTGCGGCACGGCGAAAAGCTGACCTTGGCGTTGACCGCAACCAACCGCAACGATTCACCGGTCACTCTGCAAACCGGCGGACAAAAATTCGATTTCTTCGTTCTGCCGGGCGGCGCCGTAACCGCGCCAACGCGCTCGTCTTCGGTGCTTTGGAATTGGGCACACGACAAAGCCTTCATCGCGATTGTCGAGGCCATAACTTTTCAGCCCGATGAAAGCCGCACGTACACCGTGGAGTGGGACGGCCGCAACAACGATGGCGATTTGCTGGAAGGCGAGGTTTGGCTCGGCGCCCGCCTCGTCGCGCGCCCTGGTGGCTATTCGCCGCTGCGCCCAGTGGTTGTCACGAAGTGATAAAACCAACTTTTATATGCTGACCGGTCGCTTGAAGGTCACTAACTTATGGCGTTCCGCATAATGAGCTTTGACGTTCAAGTTCGGTAATTTTTTTCAGCCTGGACTCATCCCCCCTGCCCCCTTCTCTTGGGAAGAGAAGGGGAGAAACAGGCTCGAAGCTCTGAAAGTCCCCTTCTCTTTTTAAGAGAAGGGGATTTAGGGGATGAGTTCTAATTTGCCCATTACCGATTTTGATCGTCAAACTTCATTAAGCGACCCGTCTGCACTTCACTACTGTCGTAGCTCTTTCTATAAGCAACAGCTATTGACCGGTCGCTTAGATCATTTATTCACCACGCATCAGTAGAATGACAGCGACCGGTCAATGAGTTGCTTAAAAGTTTTCACCCATTTTTAATATCATAAATCGTTCGTCAGGTTTTTGGCAAAAAACAAGGGATTGGTTGCTGAAAAACTCGTCAAGTTGGAGTGCGTTCAATGAAAGGCTTGAAATTCATCTCTCGTTCAGTACTTGCATCGGCGGCGTGGGCGATCATCATAGCCATGGCTATGATGATCGCAGCAGCTTGCAGCTCCAAGTCTGCCCCCAACCAATACGAATACGACGGCATCTTCTTCCCGCGCCAACAAGCCAACGTCGCCGTGATGGACGCCATCTTGACCGGCAAGCTCGTCAAAGTTGAAAACTGCCTTCGGATCAATGACGCCAACGGCGAAACCAGCTATCTCATCGTGTGGCCGTCTGATTACTCGCTGAAAATTGCAAATGGCGTGATCATGGTGCAGGATGGGGCGGGACAAACGAGAGTGCGCGTTGGGGAAAAGGTCTTTGTCAGCGGCGGTGAGACCAAATCAGTCGAGGGCATCGCAGCGCTCGACGAGCAACTGAAGCGGGAATTGTCGACGCGGTGTCCAGGTCCTTATTGGTTGGTAGGAAGTGAAGTCAGGCGAGAGTGAACGCAAATATCAAACTCACTTTGCTGCAATAAAATGCTTATGAGTAAAAAGCTGCAAACTCATCTTATTGCTCTCTTGCTCTTATTGGTTATGGCCGGGCGAGCTGCGCTGCAACCCGCACCGCAATTGGAGCCTTTCGGCCTGGAAGGAAAGCGCGTTACGGCGCTCGGCATTGCGCCTTCACAACAGCATCTCTATGCGACGACGGAGGAAGACGGCGTTTATCGACGCCCTCTCCTTCATCCTGACTCAACGTGGACAAGTTTGGGTTTGGAGGGGAAACGTCTTATGGCCCTGGACATTCAAGCCTGGGGCGTTGGGCCGGCCCTATTTCATACGCCCGTCGTCGGTGTATGGCCCGATTACAGCAGCGGTGATTCAACCTTAATTTATCGTTTAGAAGAAAACGGTTGGGCAGCGGCTGACTCCGGTATGTCAAGGGATCACCTTATATTTGGTCTAGCCAGCTTTACCTCCGCAGGACATGAACCGCCAGGATTTGCTTTTGCCAGTACAACTGGTGGCTTTGTTTACCGTTCGCACACACGCAGCCCAAGGTGGGAGGTTGTTAGAGGTCACGTCGGCACGGATGCACCATCTGGCCACGCTCTGGCAGTCAATCAAAATGGATCGCTCAATGAAATTTGGATTGGTGGTTATACCGGATTAACTTTTCTGCCATGGATTCGCAAATCCGTTGATATGGGTTTGACTTGGCAGTACCTTCCCATCAATCTGGATTTGGGTGTCGAGAACGGTTGTCATGCTTTCGTTTTTGATCCAATCGACCCAGGCATTGTTTACGCCGGCATGGACGGAACGGTCATCAAAACCATTGATGGCGGAAAAACCTGGAGGCGTACTGGTCTGCGTGATACGCTACTCGTTAACTTTCCCGGCTTGGCAATGGACCCTTTTAAGCTCGAACATATCTACGCCGGTGGAAGGCTAAGACTTGGAGACTCGTGGGTGCTTTGGGAGAGTTTCGATGCCGGCATGACCTGGCAAAAAATTGTTCCCATGTTTTTGCTTGCGGGCATCACACGCATCGTGGCCGATCCTCACGCGCCCGGCGTGATTTATATCGCGACCGCCGGCGATGGCGTGTGGCGCTATCAAAGCGATGTGGTTGCGGTTCAAGGCCGGCATGAAGAACCTCTGCCAAAAGATTTCGTGCTGGAACAGAACTATCCCAACCCATTCTCGACCGAAGGGAGATCCCGCGCCGCGGGAAATCGTGGCACCGTGATTCGTTTCGCGATTCCTTCATCATCAGCCAATTCCCCGGCACATCTGGCGGTTTACAACCTGCGCGGCGAGCTGGTTCGAGAGCTCGTCAATCGGCGGCTGCCGGCCGGGAATCATGTCACGCGTTGGGATGGCAAAGACGACACCGGACGCGAGGTGGCTTCGGGAATTTATTTCTACCGGTTGAACGTCGGCAATGTGGTCGAGATGCGCAAACTCAGTTTGTTGAAATAAGAGAGTGAAGCGAGCATACTCGTCGCGTTCTATGCGCCAAAATAAGTTAGGCCGCACAATGCAGATCAAGACGGGCTTCTTGAAAAGGAGAGCGAAATGAAACTTATGGCTCTGTTTCTCATTCTGTGTTTTGCCGGTGGATGCTCTGATCAAGGTAATCCGGTTAGCGCAATTCTGCCTGGTACCTACACCGGTGTGTACCTGATCCAGCAAGGTTCGTATGCGCAACGAGGCACAGTTACTCTCCGCTTTAATGATGCAAGCTATGGGCAAATTGGGCGGATTGAAATTCCAGCCGGCGGAACGCAACCAGACTTCCGCGAGAACGGAAGTTTCACGCTAGAGAACAGTGACACAATAGTTTTCAATCCTGGACTTGAGGAGAGCACCATAATGCTCCCGGCTTGGTGGCTGGTCGGAGCATTCAAGTATCGACTCCGGAACGGTGCCTTGACTCTGGAGCAGAATCTTGGCTCATCGTTCACCTATTCGATGGAATTGAAAAGACAGTAATTGCGCGCGTAATATCAATGCGAGGTCTGCCATGCGATCATTAGCCTTATTATTTTGGAGCATCATAACGATAACATTGATGGCATGTAGTGAATCTAATGAGGACACCATCAGTGGTGTAACATCAACTGAGGGTTGGGAGCCTTTGTCTTTCGAAGAGCTATCCAGAGATTCAATACCGCCTTGTTTGTCCTATGGAGGTGCAGATTTTGAAATTGTGTTAACGGGTAACGACGGTTATGAAAGTATAAGAAGGTTATATGCTCCGCAAGGCCAATATGTTGATTTTGAAACAGATGGTGTACAGAAAAGCTTTAAGCTTCCATATCTACCACTTGATACTAACAATGACGGAGTAATTGGACCAAATGAGCTTATCATTTATGTAATGAGAAAACCCCTATATGCGAACATTAATGGCGTGACAATCATTGTTAGTGCCAACCCTATACGTATGGATGGTGATAGTATACTCATCTTTTTAACCACCCCGCCGTATGCTGTCGATGGGAAGATATATTATAAAAAGGTATTCACCGTTGATCCGGTGACTGGGGAGATCACCTTTAATATACCGCCACAAGCAGGTAGCAATGTAAGTATTTCTGCCATGAGAAAATTGTACGAAACATACCGCAATAGAGAATGCTCGATGCAATATTTCGACTTTACTAGCCGGATCATATTAGGAAAGTCAGTCACCGGAGGTGGGTGTCTAAAAGGATTTGAAAAGGAATTGTTTCTGGATAAAGAGAAACAGCAAATAATCTACTTATGGCGAAAAATAGAGGATGACCCACAAAACGGATGTCCGGAAATTATTGTACAGTTTACTAGTTGGATAGTTGTCGATAGACAACCTGGTGATTACGAAGTCGTCTTCATCGAAGACATTAACAATTAAATTTACGGAGTTTCACCATGAAAAGTATTAGCAAAACATTATTTTGACCTTGAGGCGAGAAAATGAAGTTATTCGTTGGTTGCATAACTCTCATTATTTTGGCAATGCTTACAGGCGCCGCAGCGCCGCAAAACCAACGCGAATGGAGTTGAGCCAGAATTATCCCAATCCTCTGCCGGCGGCAGCATTAAAGCACGCCACCTCGATCTCATTTCTGTTGCCCGGCAGCGGCCACATCGAATTAAAAGTCTTCAATATTCTCGGCGCTGAAATCAGGACGCTCCTCAAAGGCTTTTATCCTGCCGGCCCAAGCATGATTGTCTGGGACGGCGCCGACGAGTTGGGCAGGCCGGTCGCGGCCGGCGTTTATTTTTACCGCTTGCAGGCCGGCGCTTTCGCCGCAACCAGAAAACTGCTCGTCGTCCGATAATCTAATTTAATGCCGCGAAGTTTGGGTATTGCACCGAAGGATAATTTTAAAATGGAGTCTGTGCCATGAAACGGCTTTTTGCTTTACGGTGGCTGCTATCGCTGGCAGCCCTGTTTTTGGCCTTGTGCAGTTGCAAAGACGATCAGCCACAATCGTCTTTAACCAGGATCACCGGTGCGGAGCATGATAACATACCGGATCCGGAGATTATCAACTACACCGAAATCCCCCGGCCTTATTCCAAGAGCACCTACTTCCTTTACTCCGGCGGATGGGAGGTTCCGGAGTTGAGGTTTGCGGAAGGCAATGTCAAGCTCATTTTGCAAAAACTGTTGGAGAAAGGTTTTAATATTCGCGAGGCTTGGAATGCGACCGGCGAGTGGGGATGCCCGATGCGGAAGCCGACATGGGATCAAATGATTATCCGGCTCGAGGCACCCGAGGCGCGAATCCATGATTTCGGTTTTACCACCGATTCTTCGTGCGTGCAAATTTTTGAAAACCCAGCTTGCCGTCCGACTTGGGAGCATTATAAGATCAAATGAAGTCGGACTTGCGTTTAACAAATTTCCAAGCCTTGTCAAACCTTGCAGCGCAAGTCCGACTTCGCCCATTCTGAGGAATTTTGACTTATGCAAATATCAAAAACTTTTTTTGCTGTGTTAGCAATCCTGCTGCTGGCCGCTTCGCTCTGGCTCGCAGGTTGTTCGCCGGAGCAGACTTCTCTCTACGAGAATATCAAAACCGGCGTCGTCGCCATCAAAGCGACCTCGCACGACCAGGCCGGCTATCAACCGGTGCCGGATTCGTTGCGACTCCGTTTCGACAAAACGCTGCGCATGTTGCGCGTCGTGGTAAAAGCCGACGGCTGCGGCCCGGAACCGGAAGCCAAAGTCGAAGAAAGCTCCGGCCGTCTGCTCATTCAGTTCGATATGAAAAACACCTGCGTCCACGTGCGCGCCGAATTTTTCGACGTGGATATGCTCGTCAGCCCGGTGCACGAAGACGTGTTTCGGTTAATCGTCGAGAGCCGCAATTTTGCCAGCGATGAAACCGGAATTATTTTGCTCAACCAGCTCGTCGATGTCAGAACCTTGCCGGGGGTGAAATAGTCCGAAGTCATTAAGTCCGAGTTAAACGTGTAGGATTCACATTCAACTCAAATTTTTGCAAGGAGATTAAACATGAGGAGATTCGTCACGATCGGCGCGATGGCCGTTGCTGCCACAATACTGGCATTCGGCTATTCGCAATCCCTTTTCAGCTCGGTGCTTGCATCCCAGGATCGAAAACCCGATGCGACACGACAGCTTCAATTACACCACGCCATTGAAATCGCGCGCGCCATGCGCATCTCGCAGCAGCAAACGCCGATTTTCAAAAATACCTCGATCTTCAATGGCGCGCAAGCCATTGCCGGCCACGTAGCAACGAGCGACGGCGCACCCGCGCATTTGTTGAAGATCATCGTTATCGCATTCACCGCCGATTCCAGTCTGACGCCATCGAAAGGATTTGCCTACGTCAACCCCGACGGCAGTTACCTCATCGAGAATCTGCTTCCCGGTGAGTTTTTCGTATTGGCGCAGGCCGACAGTTATGAGACGCAGTATTATGATCAGGCCGCTTCGTTCACCGATGCGAAATTGGTGCTGGTTGCGGCTTCGGATACTACGACGGGCATCAATTTCAAGCTCGTGAAAATCACGCCGGCCACCGGCGCCATCTCCGGCAAAGTCACAGATGCTTCCGGCGCGCCGGTCGTCAATGCCTACGTCAACGCGTATTCAAGAGACAATCCGTTTTCATACGGCCGGGCGCAAACGGTGCGAGACGGAACGTATCGATTCGAGAGTTTGAAAACCGGCAACTACTTCGTGCAGGTTTGGGCCGAGGGCTACATCAGCGAATTTTATGACGACGCGCGTACGCCGGACAAGGCGACGCTCGTGGCAGTGAACGAGCCGAATGAAACCTCGAATATCGACTTCGTTCTCAGCGTTGGCGGCGCGATCACCAGCAAAGTCACGGACAAAGCCGGTCGTCCACTTGTTGGCGCGATCGTGCAAAGCTATTTCGCCGGCACTGATTCTTTGTACAACGGTTTCGGCATGGCGTTAACAGAGAAAGACGGCACTTACAAAATCACCGGCCTCGCCACGGGCAGTTACATCGTCTCCGCCGAAGCCTGGACGCAATGGAGCTACGCCAAGCAGTGGTTTAAAAATGTCAGCACGCCGGATTCTGCAACGGCCATCGACGTGCAGGAAGGACAAGTCGTCACGGACATTGATTTCACCCTCGACCTGCCAAAGATCACCGGCTCGATCAATGGCGTCGTTTTGAATTTGAAGGGTGAGCCGCTCGCGGATGTGATCGTTGAAGCCTACAACGCCACGAGTTCCGATTCGTCCAAGCCTGAACCGATATTTTGGGAATATGCCACCACGGACACTTCCGGTCGCTATCGCATCGATTTGCTTCCCGGCGATTATTTCGTGATGGCGAGCGTCTACGACGGCTGGCAATCCGTCGTGCGTTGGTATCCGAACGTATCGACGCAAGACAGCGCCAAAGCGGTGACGGTGCAACTGAATGTCGATCTCGCGAGCATTGATTTCGCGCTGCCGATCGTCGCGGGCAGCAGCACAATCAGCGGCCAGGTCACCGCTGATGCTGGCCGCGCGCTGATTGGCGCTTTTATCGAAGTGATGCCGGCAACGAGCGCACCGGATTCGGTTTGGAAAGTTTGGGCCTATGGCCATACGGATAGCACGGGCCGCTATGCCGTCTCCAAACTGCCGCCGGGTAAATATTTCGTACATGCGCAATATTGGGAGGATAACCGTTTCGGCGAACAGTGGTATCTGAATGCTGCCAGCCGCGAGCAAGCCACGCCGGTCGCGCTCGACGAAGCGCAAAAACTCGACAACATCGATTTTACCCTCAAGCTGCGGTCGGTGTACGGCGGCATTTATGGCCGCGTCAGCGCGGATAGCGATGGCTCACCGGTATCGCGCGCTTACGTCGAAGTCTCCCCGCTGAAACGGGATTATTACCGCGGCGCGCCGATGGCGTTTTGGAATTGGAACGCGACGACGAATGAGCGCGGCGAATATCGTCTCGACTTGCTGCCCGAGGGAGAATATCTCGTTTCGGTTTATGCCAACGGTGCGTTTGAATATTTTGAGAACGCCGTGGTGGCGGAGCAGGCGACGCCGGTCAAAGTGCTCGGCGGCGATTCGGTGCAAGTGAATTTCGGCCTCACGCCGCGCCACGAAGGCCAGGGCATCATCAGCGGCACGGTCACAGCCGAGCTTGACAGCGTTAGAATGCCGATTGCCGTCGTCATTGCCCGGCCAACGGTTACGCTTTTGGTGTGGCCGCAATCCGAAATGTTTTTCACGGCCGTCACCAATCCGGACGGCAGCTACAAAATAAGCGGATTGCCCTCCGGTGAATATTTTGTGACGAGTTTCGCGCCCGGTTACATCGGCGAATACTATGACAACGTTTTCGATCCCAGTCAGGCCACGCCGGTGCATGTCGATCAACAAAAACCGGCGCAAGACATCGACTTTGCACTCATACCGATTTACTATCGTGCTGAAGACGATCGGGATCCCCGCGCCGGAACGGGCGCCGGCGTCGTTGGCAACGTCAGCGCAAAAAATGGAAAGGGCGTTGGCAACGCGTATGTTTATGTGCTGAACGACGCCGCGCAACCGCTGGCTTATGCGCGCACCAACTCGGAAGGCAGCTACGAAATCGGCGGCGTGCCGCCGGGCCAATATCGCATGCTCGCCAGCCATATCGCTTACAGCAGCAAATACAACGACGATGCGCAACGTTTCAACGAGGCCAAGCCGGTCGATCTCGGCCTCGGCAAGTCCGAAGTCAATTTTATGCTCGAGCCGAAAGGGACCACCGGCGTGGACGAGCAGCCCGGCGCGACGATTCCGAAGACGATTGAACTGTATGGCAATTACCCCAATCCGTTCAATCCGGCCACGCAAATTTCATTCAGCCTGCCGGCAGCGATGCGTGTGAAGATTCGTCTTTTCAACATGCTCGGCGAAGAAGTGGCGGTGCTGCAAGACGGTTTGCTGAATGCCGGCGTGCAGCAGCTCACGTGGAACGGCCGCAATGCTGCCGGTCGCGAAGTGGGCAGCGGTTTGTATCTGTATCGTTTGGAGAGCGCGGCGGCCACGTTGTATGGGAAAATGTTGTTGATCCGGTAACGTAACCCAGCCGGCTCGGCTGGCCGGTCGCTTGGAGTCATCTAAAATGAGCTTTTAGCGACCGGTCCGCCGGTTCCAAAATTAGTTTATTGGTAATTACGCTATGCGTGTGCTCATATTTGCATTGCTGCTTTCTACTTTATCATCCTGCTCAGTGTTTGAATCGGACGAGGAAGCGAGAAAAGTTTTGGTTTTATCCATTGCACCAAACCTCATCATAACCAATAAGACGGAAGCGCGCATATATTATTTTGTGGTTGGCCGGGAAACCGCCGCCCGAATAAATTGGGCGCCACATACAAATCGTGATCAGAGCATTGCTAAAAATGCCATCGTGAAAATTTCACACCGGGATGTTTATCGAGCAGAAACCGAAAAAGAAGTGATTGTCTACTGGTGGCATGCAATCAATACAATCGGATCGATCAAACCAAGCGAAATCCAAGCTATCGTTGTTGAACTTTGAGAAAATTTAGAAATGGCTGTCATGACTCGAAAACTGCTATTGCTCTTCGCAACCATTCTGGCCGCAACCTCGGGCTACGTGCGAGAAGCGCGTGCTTGCAGTTGCTGGCCGCCCCCGCCGCCAGCGCAAGCCTTTGCCGAAGCGGAGGCTGTTTTTATGGGTAAAGTCGAATCGTTTGAATTTATCGAAAACGGCAATCGTCGCCTTGCAAAATTTTCTCTTGTCAAAATTTGGAAAGGCGACCGGAGCGCGGTGAGCGAGATTTATACCGGCGCCAATTCCGCTATATGCGGCTACGAATTTCAGGTCGGCGAAACCTACGTCATCTACGCTTACAAAGGCGACAACGGCAGGTTGCACACCAATATTTGCACGCGCACGGCACCGGTCGAGGCCGCCGGGGAAGATTTGAAGTATCTGCAATCCCTATCTTACTACCCGCTTTCGATTCGCAATGCCTGGACGTTTACGCAAAAGGTAACCCAGACGCGGTATCTGGAAAACATTACAGACTCCTTGCGCATCACCGGCAAGCTTTATTACCATTTCGATCACTTTCGTGAATTTAACAACATCGTGGCCAGAATGTCGGAAGACGGAAAATTGTTCATGCGCCTCGATACCACCGAGCAGGTGTGGCTCGATTTCGGCGCCCAGGTTGGCGACAAATGGAATGTGCGTGCGCCGAACGGACTCGCCGATTGGACGGTCGAGTTGCAGAGCAAGACCGACACAGTGCAAGTTCAAGCCGGCACATTCGTCGATTGCTTCCGTTTTCGTTTTCGCTTCGACGGCGCCGATAACGATTGGGACGAATGGTATGCAGCCGGCGCCGGGCCGGTAAACCGCCTCTATTATGGCATCGCACTTTTTGATTATCCGCTGACGGGCGCGGTGATTGACGGCAAGCCATTGCCGACTTCGGTGGCTGAGAATCAAAATGACGGGGCCATTCGAACGTTTGCGCTGGCGCAAAACTTTCCCAATCCCTTCGCGCCGGCGAGCAGCCATGCCACTGCTATTCGCTATCGTCTCGCCGAAGCCGCGGCAGTAACGCTGCGCATTTACGACGGGCTGGGCCGTGAAATCCAAACATTGATCGAACACCGTGAACCGGCGGGCGAACGCCTCGTAATGTGGAATGGCGTTGATGCACGCGGCAACAAGGTTCCGAGCGGGATTTATTTCTACCGGCTGCAGGCGGGCAGGCATTTCGAAGTGAAGAAAATCGTTTTGACACAATAACCAGATCTGCAAGAAATACAATCATGCCGATGCTGAAAATGAGATTTCGTTTTGGACTAATCGCTGCTGCTGTGAGCGCGCTCGTTTTGTCAATATCTTGTGAGCACGCAGTTGCACCGTCAACCGGCGCTTTTGATTTGCCGGATTACAGCTATCTCGCTGAGCCGGCCGCGCGTTGGAGCGCTTACGGCCTGAAGAATTATACCATCGAACAGAAACGCCTTTGTTTTTGCCGGTTTCCTCACGAGTTCGTCAAGCTGACCGTGAAAGACAATAAAATTGTCCAGGGCATCGATCTGACCAACGGCCGGCCGGTGCCGGCGGAAATTCTGCAATATTACCAAACCGTCGATTCACTCTTCGCTTGGATCGGGGAGGCCAAATCCCTGAATCCGGAGCGCCTCGAAATCGAATACGATTCGCGTTTTGGTTATCCCAAGAAAATTTCCTACGATTACAGCTCTCAAATCGCCGATGACGAGCTGTGGATCGAGACGCAAGCCTTGCTGGCGCTGTCTGCCAATGCCGAGCCGCCTGTGATCATCATGGATGCGTCTCGGGATTCTCTGCAATTAGACAGTTTCACCTTGCACGGCATCGCCATCAACGGCGATTTTTGTGAAGCTTTGCTGCGGCCCCAGCTCGGCTTTGATCTGCGGCCGGTCGCCGAATTGTATCAAAAACTCTATCAACGCCGCGACCCTATCCAGATCAATGTTTACGGCTACTCTCGAAGCCAGCCCGGTGAAAAGCTCAGCGCGATTTACAAGCCGCAATGACATCTTTTAGTTACGAAACGGTCGAATCGATAAAGCCGTTTATCTCGAAGAGTTAATTTCTATTCGGGGGAAATTTAAGCTCTGCCTGCCGATTTTTTCCCGCCTTTGTGAACGGCTTTTCAGAAAAAGGATTTCACTTGCTGATTGTCTGTAAATTCGCTATGTTACCATTAGACAAAACCGAGATGGTGTCATTATGCCAACCGTTCAATCCAAGTTTGATTTCACACGCATCGACCGGCGCACAAAAAGAGTCACGCCGGCTTTGATTGCGGCCATCAGAGATCGAATTGTCGACCATCTTCAACCCGAGAAGATTATCCTTTTCGGTTCAAGAGCCAACCGCACAGCCACGCCAGAGAGTGACATTGATTTGTTGGTCATTTTGGCTGATGGACACCCTCTGGCCCGCGTCAGGCGGAGCGACCGGTTTGGCGCGCTCCTGGAATTGTTTCGATATCGGTCATTTGGCCTCGACGCCATGGTTTTGATAGATGCTGAGATCACAAAACTACGTGCTGAAAATGAGGGGGAATGGGATTTGGTTTTAGAAATCCTTGATGAAGGCAAAACCCTTTATGACCGCGCCCAAGAAACAAAAGCTGCCATCGACAAAGCACGCCGCATTAAAGATTTTATCATGAAAAAGGCCGAAGAGTTGGGATATTATCAAGATTGAAAGAAGCCACTTTAGTCGTTCATGAATAGCGCACCAAAATCCTTCGACGTCTTTCTCTCCTACAATAGCCGCGATAAACTAGCGGTTGAGCGCATTGCGGAACAATTAAAGTGTGTCGGCGTTGAGCCGTGGCTCGACAAATGGTACCTCACCCCGGGCGGCAGATGGCAGGATGAGCTTATAGAAGGTTTGCACGCTTCAAAGGCTTGTGCCGTTTTCGTCGGCCCGCATGGTCTTGGCGATTGGGAGCGCGAAGAGCTTGGCGTGGCGCTCGCTCGCGCCGCCAAAGATCGCTCGTTTCGTCTTTTTCTCGTCTTGTTGCCCGGTTTGCCCGAGCCATTCGACGCGAGCGTTTTGCCTCCTTTCCTCAGCACGCGTACCTGGGTTGACCTGCGCAAAGGCATCGCCGGCCCTCGCGCCTTGCAACCTCTGATCAATGCCATCAAAGGTGTTGCGCCCGGCCCGGAGATGCCGATCACCCCACGCACAGATATTTGCCCGTATCGCGGCCTTCAGACCTTTGATGAAGAACATGCCGAATTCTTTTTTGGCCGCGAGGGCGACATCCAGCGTTTGCTTGAAAAACTCAAGGCCACGCGTTTTCTCGCGGTCATCGGGCCTTCCGGCAGCGGCAAGTCCTCGCTGGTGCGTGCAGGGTTGATTCCTGCTTTGCGCCAGGGCAAGCTGCCTGGCAGTGAATCATGGACTATCCGCATTCTTACTCCCGGTGCGCAGCCTCTTACGGCATTGGCCGCACAGCTCTTGCGTTTTTATCCTCACGCCGCCATGCAGAAAACCCTGCAAGACATGGCAGTCGATAGCCGCACCTTGCATCTGGCCGTGATGCTGGCGTTGGCGGACTCACCTGCCACCACACGCGTGGCTTGGGTGATCGACCAATTTGAAGAAGTTTTCACGTTGTGTCACCACGAGCAGGAGCGCCTGCCTTTTTTTGAAAATCTGCTGTACGCGGCTGCCGTGCCGGAGGGCAGCAACATGGTCATCCTCACTATGCGAGCGGATTTTTATCCCAAGTGCGCGGCCTATCCGGAGTTGGCCAGCCGCCTCGCCACCCAGCAATATCTGGTCGGCCCGATGGCGATGGAAGGCTTGCAACAAGCGATTACCGAGCCTGCTCATCACGTTGGGTTGGAACTCGAACAAGGTTTGGTCGAAACGATTTTGGACGAAGTTGTCAATCAGCCCGGTGCCCTACCGCTTTTGGAGCACGCGCTGTTGGAATTGTGGACTCGCCGGCGCGGACGAGTGCTGACTCTTGAGGGCTACCGCGAGGCCGGCGGAGTAAAAGGCGCTATGGCGCAACGGGCCGAGGCCATTTATGCCAATTTCAATCTCATCCAACAGGCCATTGGTCGGCGCGTCTTGCTCCGTTTGACCCAGCCCGGCGAAGGGACGGAAGATACCAAGCGACGCGCTACGATGAACGAGCTGCTCACCCACCCGAGTGAAAACGAGACCATTGAAGAAGTCATCCGCATGTTGGCGGATGTGCGTTTATTGACGACCGGCGGCGATGAGCAGACCGGCGAACGCTGGGTGGAAGTTAGCCACGAAGCCTTGATTCGTGGTTGGCCGCGCTTGCGCCAGTGGATCGATGAAGACCGCATGGCGTTGCGCTTCCATCGCCGCCTGACCGAGGCTGCGAGTGAATGGCTGCGGCTGAACCGCGACCATAGTGTGTTGTATCGTGGCGCTTTACTCGCGCAAGCCCAGGAATGGCGCGAAAGCCACGAAGAAAATTTGAATGAGCTGGAGCGCGAGTTTCTGGACGCGGCAGTGGCACAAAAAAGGCGTGAAGAGGAAGAAGAGCAAGTGCGGCAACGGCGCGAACTGGAGGCGGCGCAGGCGCTAGCGCGATTGGAAGGCAAACGTGCAAGAGTAGCTCGTTACTTTACTATCGGATTATCGGTTTTGTTGATGGTCGCCATCTTTGCTGCCTATTTTGCCCGGCGACAACAAAAAATCTCGCGCTCGCGCGAATTGGCCTCTACGGCATTGAGCCAACTGAATGTCGATCCTGAGCGCAGTATTCTAATTGGGTTGGAAGCTGAAAAAAGTTGGCGCACGTTTGAATCCCAAGACGCCTTGCGACAGTCTTTGCTCGCTTCTCAGGTCCGTGTCACTTTGCGCGGGCATGATCAAGGTGTCGAGAGTGCGGCGTTTTCTCCCGATGGCAAGTATATCGTGACCGCGAGTTATGATAGCACAGCGCGGGTGTGGGAGGCCACGAGTGGCCGCGAAGTCACAGTCTTGCGCGGGCACGAGAGCCATGTCATTAGTGGGCTGTTTTCACCCGATGGCAAATACATCGTGACCGCGAGTAATGACGGGACAGCACGAGTCTGGGAGGTCATGAGTCGCCGTGAAGTAGCCGTGTTGGCCGGGGAGCATAAGGGCTGGGTTAATAGTGCAGCGTTTTCGCCTGATGGGAAGTACATCGTGACTGCGAGTGGGGATGGGACAGCGGGAGTGTGGGAGACCAAAAGCGGCCGGGAAGTGGCGGTGTTGCTCTGGCATGCGGGAAGTGTTAATAGTGCGGCCTTTTCGCCCGATGGCAGGTACGTGGTGACTGCGAGTGGGGATATGACCGCACGGGTGTGGGAGGCATTGAGTGGCCCTGAAGTGGCGATGTTACTCTGGCATGCGGGAAGTGTTAATAGTGCGGCCTTTTCGCCCGAGGGTAGGTACGTGGTGACCGCGGGTGTGGTGGATAACACAGCACGGGTGTGGGAGGCCATGAGCGGCCGGCGAAGTAGCCGTGTTGACCGGGCATATGAGCTGGGTTAATAGTGCAGCGTTTTCGCCTGATGGCAAGTTCATCGTGACTGCGAGTGGGGATGGGACAGCGCGAGTGTGGGAGCCGATGAGTGGCCGCGAAGTGGCGGTGTTCCGCGGGCATACGAAATATGTCAATGGTGCGAAATTTTCGCCCGATGGCAAGTACATCGTGACCGCGAGTGCTGATGGCACGGCGCGCATTTATCTTGTCCACATTCAAGATTTAATCGCGCTGGCCAAGACACGTGTCACCCGCGAGCTCACGTGCGAGGAACGCCAGCTTTATTTGCATGAAAACATTTCCTGCGAAGACGAGAAATAATGCTCTAAAACGTCCAGCAAGGCTACGCCCGTAGGGAACGGCATGAAAATAGCCCACCAATTTATTGGTGGGAACGAAATCCATATCAACACCCAAGTCCCGAAAGGGACGAATGAAAAAGATGTTTTTGAAATGACAAGAATCGTGTGGGAGCATCAAGGTGCGCAACAAGGAAAACCGCCACAAGATCATTGCTGATTCCAAACGATGCATGTGATGTGTGGAATAGGAAATTGCAATGCCCTTTTCAATCGTCCCTTGCGGGACTCCGAGGTAATCATGAAACATGTTTTCCCAACAATGAATTGTTGGGCTATTGTCAAATGTCCCTTCGGGACAAAATTGGGAACGGTGTTTTCGCCCAATGGCAAGTACATTGTGACCGCGATAACCGGCTCTGTCAAAAATATGTTTAGAATGTAACGCCTCCCTCAACAAATGATTTCGGATCAAGCTGGCACTTATATTGCAATTACTAAGTGAATGCCTTTTTTATCACGCTAAAAAATGCCGTTGAGAATTTTTATCAACCTTTGGCAATTTCAAAATTGTATTCTTAATCTCGCTGCTGATTCGACCATGGACATTCTCCTCACCCACGGCTACTTTCTTTATGACGACCCCAAAGAGCAGGCGATCATGAAGCCCTATCCCACGTTGGGCCTGCTCTATATTTCAGCCTATCTCAAGCAGAAAAATTTCGCCGTGGAAATCTTTGACAGCACCTTCGCCGAGAAAAGTCAGTATGCCGATTTGCTTGTCACGAAGAAGCCGAAGCTGGTCGGCATCTACTCGAACCTGATGACGAAATTCAACGTGCTGGAAATGATCCGGCAGGCGAAGGCACAGAATTGTACCGTCATCGCCGGCGGACCGGACCCGCCGTATTACGCCGAGCAGTATCTCGAGTTCGGCGCGGATGTGGTGGTCATCGGCGAAGGCGAAAAAATTTTGCAGGAGCTGATTCCGATTCTCTCTTCAGGGAAGCTGGAAAAACTCGCGGCGGTGGCAGGAATCGTTTTCAAAGACGAACGCGGCCAGATTCAACGCACGCCGGCACGAGATTTACTGCCGAACCTCGACGTGCTGCCGCTGCCGGATCGCGCCGCCATCGATCAGCAAAAGTATGTCAATGTGTGGCGGCAACATCACGGCATGGGCGCGGTGTCGCTCATCACCAGTCGCGGCTGTCCGTATTCCTGCACCTGGTGCAGCCATTCGGTCTATGGCAAAACCTTGCGCAAGCGCAGTGCTCATCTCGTCACCGACGAAGTCGAAGGGATCCTCGCCACGTATCATCCCGACATGCTGTGGTATGCCGACGACGTGTTCAACATCAACCACAAATGGTTCTTCGAGTATGCCGCCGAGTTGAAACGCCGCAATCTCAAAATCCCGTTCGAGTGCATTTGCCGCGCCGACCGCATGAACGAGGAAATCGTCCGCGCCTTGAAAGAGATGGGCTGCTTTCGTGTCTGGATCGGCTCGGAGAGCGGCTCGCAGCGCCTGCTCGATGCGATGAAGCGTGGCGTCAAAGCCGAACAGGTGCAGGCGATGACGCGGCTGGCGAAACGCCACGGCATCGAAACCGGCATGTTTCTCATGTGGGGCTTCGAGGACGAGAACCGCGACGACATCGAGATGACCATCGAGCACGTGAAAAAAGCCAATCCCGATTTAATTTTGACAACGGTAAGCTATCCAATAAAAGGAACGGAATATTACAACCGCATGGCCGAGCAAAACGCCGTCGTGGCGAATGGCGCCTGGCAAAACTCCAACGATCGTGATTATCGCATTCACGGCCGCCATTCGAAGCGTTACTATGATTTCGTCAATCGTTGGATGTACAACGAACTGGCGCTCACCCGTTTGCAAGAAAACGGCCGCAATGCTTTGCTGCGCCGCACGAAAGCGCGGGTGCAAGCTGAAATCAGCAAGCTCGGCATGGCGCTGACGGCAAATCAGAAAGAAGTTTAAAATAATGGATTGTTGGAGTGATGGATTAATGGAGTATTGGAGGAAATGGAAAGATGCAAAAATCTATTTTTGTAGTAGGGTTTATCGCTTTGGCCAATGTGGTTGCAGCACAAACTGAGGCGCCGAGGCAGGAAGTGCGTTGGCAAGAGCAAAAAAGCGGGTTGACCTCATCGTTTCGCGGCCTCTGCGCCGTTGACGAGAAGATCGCGTGGGTGAGCGGGACGAAGGGCAGTTACGCTCGCACGATTGACGGCGGGCAAACCTGGATGGCGGATTCCGTTGCCGGCGCCACCAATTTGGATTTCCGCGACGTGCAGGCGTTCGAGGCGAATCTGGCTTATCTCATGAGCGCCGGCTCCGGTGAGCTTTCGAGAATTTACAAAACCACGGACGGCGGCAAGAGTTGGCAGTTGCAACACACCAATAAAATCCCCGAAGGCTTTTTCGACGGCATGGCCTTCAGGGATGCTGATAACGGCGTCTTGATTGGCGATCCGATCAACGGGCGTTTGTTCATCATGCTCACCTCGGACGGCGGAAAGACTTGGCAAGCGCTGCCGCCGGAGAGTTCTCCCGCCATTATCACCGGTGAATACGGATTTGCCGCCAGCGGCACCGGCATCGCCGTGTATGGCAAAAATCAAATCTGGATTGCCACCGGCGGCGCCGTCGCCCGCGTGTTTTATTCGAGCGATCGCGGCAAAACCTGGAATGTCGCGAATACGCCGATCGTGAGCGGCAACCAATCGTCCGGAATTTTTTCCATTGCCTTTCGTGATTCCTTACATGGCGTCATCGTCGGTGGCAATTACCAACAGCCGAACGAAGCGAAGGGCAATGCCGCGATCACCAACGACGGCGGCAAAACCTGGGAGTTAATTAAAAATCCCGCGTCGGTCGAATATCGCTCGTGTGTGGCTTACGTGCCGAGCCTCTCCGTGCCCATGCTCGTTGCGGTGGGGCCTTCCGGTTCCGATTATTCAGTTGACGATGGTCGAACGTGGGCGCGATTCAGCAACGAGGGCTTCCACACTTTGAGCTTTGCCGGATCGACACACGTTGGTCGGGCGGCGGGCGCCGACGGGAAAATCGCAAAATTTGTTAGCACTAAAAAAAAGCAGCAATAATGCTTGATTTTCTAGGAATACCGCTCACGGAAATGGAACAGCTCACGGAAACGAAGTATGAATTTTTTTACTTCCGTGAGAGTTCTTATTCCGTGAGCTAATTTTTTGTTTTTCCGGAAAAATTTTACTTTAAAGAGATTCACTCAACTTGCTCATGCACACAACTTACGGAGAACGGTTCCCCAAACACGCGGAGGCAGCATGACCCAACAACTCAAGCGCACGTTCAGCTTGAAAGATTTGATCATGATCGTCATCGGCACCGTCATCGGCTCGGGCATTTTCATCGTGCCCGCACTGGTGCTGCGTGAAACTGGAGGCAATATGGGTTTGGCATTGCTCGTGTGGACCGTCGCCGGCGTGTTGTCGTTTCTTGGCGCCTTGACGTATGGCGAGCTCGGCGCGATGGCGCCGGAAGCCGGCGGCCTCTACGTTTACATCCGCGAGGCGTTCGGCCGTTTGCCGGCCTTTCTTTATGGCTGGACGCTTTTTACCGTCATGGCGAATGGCTCGGTGGCCACGCTTGCCGTCGCCTTTGCGTCGTATCTGAATCAGTTGCTGCCGCTGCATCCGGCCGCACAAAAAGTGGTGGCGCTCGTCATGATCCTGCTCGTCACGGCGATAAACATGTTGAGCACGCGAAAAAGCGCCGGCGTGCAGAATTGGACCACCGGCATCAAAGTGGGAGCCATCATCGTGATGAGCGTGGTGCTGCTCGCCTTGGGCAATGGCTTCGCTCAAACCGGCGGCATGTTTTGGCCAAAGTCATTTGGATTCGATTTGCTCTCCGGCGTCGGCATCGCGATGGTGAGCGTGCTGTGGGCGTATGAAGGCTGGCAATACGTCACTTATTCCGCCGGCGAAGCACTCGACCCGCAGCGCACGTTTGCGCGCAGCATCGCCATCGGCACCGCGGCATTGATCGCCATTTATCTTCTCGCCAACGTCGCCTATCTCGCGGCGCTCGGGCCGGCGCAAGCGGCACAGTCGGAAAGAATCGCCGCGCAAGCTGTCGGCACGATCGCGGGCCCGGCCGCCGGCAAGCTGATCGCCGTCGCGATTTTGATATCGATGTTCAGCGCCGCCAACGCCGTCGTTCTGACCTCGTCGCGGGTTTATTTCGCCATGGCGCGCGACGGCGTTTTCTTCAAGCGCTTCGCCGATATTCATCCGCGCTATGGCACGCCTGCGGCGGCCATTGCCTGGAGCGCCGTCTGCGCCCTTGCGCTCGCCGCGACCGGCACGTTCGAGCAGCTTTTGACCTATGTCGTTTTCACCGGCTGGATTTTCTACGGCCTCGGCGCTATGAGCATTTTTGTTTATCGCCGCCGGCATCCGGAAATGCCCCGGCCCTTCCGCGTTCCCGGCTATCCGTGGACGCCGCTGCTTTTTATCCTCTCGGCCGCAGCGATCGTCGTCAACACGCTGATCTCGCAGCCGGGCCGCGCGCTCGTGGGAATCGCCATCGTCCTGCTCGGCGCACCGGCGTTTTTTATTTGGCGCGCCCGCTTGCAGCGGCAACAAGCTGTCGGCGCTGTATAAAATTTCTTTCGTTGCAGTTTCTTTTTCGTTGCAAGCCATTTTTGCATTGCAAAATTTCGCATCTTACTGACACCTTTGAACACGTTGCTCTATCGTTGGCTTGGCGTATTGCGTTGCCCGCAATGTCGCGGCCATTTTGAAATCACGACCGGCCCTCGCCTGCAAGCGCTTCGCTGTTTGGAATGCTTCACCGAATATGCCGTCGCTGAGGGGACTCCCCGGCTCGTCATTTCCAGCCGTATCCAAGCCGTCGAACAATTTTGCGAAAAGTATGATGCGCTGCGTTTGCGCGAAGGCTGGGCGAGCGACATCCCGGAATTTTATCTGCACCTGCCGTTTTGCGATCTCTCCGGCCGTCACCTCCGGGAGTGGCAAATGCGCGCGCAATCGTTTCGCCTCGCGCAGAATTGGCTGGCACAAGAATTTGGCAACCGCAGGTTGCGCGTGTTGGATGCCGGCGCCGGCAGCGGCTGGATGAGCCGTTGTCTCGCCGAAAGCCACGAAGTTGTGGCGATCGACGTCAACGCCGGCCCGCACGGGCTTGCCGCCTTGTCGAGCGAGCAGCGCCATTTTATGGCCGTGCAAGCGGAACTCGATCGCCTGCCGTTCGCCTCCAATTCTTTCGATGTTGTGATCGCGAACGCCAGTTTGCACTATACGCAACGTCTCGAGCAATTCTTCGCGCAAATTGAACGGGTGTTGCGGCCCGGCGGCAAATTGATCGTGATGGATTCGCCGACTTACCCGACGCGAGAAGCGGCGCAGGCGGCGCACGAGCGCAGCCGCGCGTATTATGCGCAAATGGGCGTTTCGGAGCTGGCGGAAAATTATGGCAGCCTGCCTGAAGCGCTGTTTGCTGAACAAAAAGGCTTTCGGTTCACGCGTGTGCGGCGTGACTTTGCAAATGCCGCGTTCGTCAAAAAATGGCTGCGCGAGAAATTCGGACAGCCGGCCGCGGCACGCTTTCCGGTTTGGATCGGCGAGCGTTTGTGCCGGTCCGAAGAAAAGTGGCAACCCGGCCGGCAGCGCGCCGGCGCTTTGTTGATCTACCAGGGCAAATTGTTGACGTATCACGTTCAGGGTGAAACAAAACATTATTGGCGCATTCCCGGCGGCGGCATCGAGCCTGACGAATCACCGGAGCAAGCGGCGCGGCGCGAGCTCCAAGAAGAACTTGGGGTCGAGGTGAGCCTGCAGCGTTTGTTTGGTCCATATTGGCGGCCCCATGCTAAAGGTGAGTGGTATTTTCTCGGCGAAACGGCGTCGGAAAAATTGCCGGCGGAAAATGCCAGCGGCTTCGAGCACGCCTGCACCGTGCAATGGCTGCCTCTGGAAAAACTTGCCGAATTTGATATTCGTCCGCCGGCGTTGAAGTGGGAGTTGGTGGAATACTTTAATGCGTAAAACGTAATCCGTAAAACGTAAATTACGCATTACACCTTTACGCATCACGCATTACGTTTTATCCCCATGCCTCATTTTACCATCAAATATTCCGCGGTGTTGCCGCGGCCGCACCAGACTTGGCCGTTGGTCAAACGCTTCTGGCCTTTTATGCAGCCGTACAAACGGACGATTGTCGCGGTCGCCGTGCTCATGGTCATTGGGCTGCCGATCAGCGTCGTGGCGCCGCTGCTGGTGAAATATCTCATCGACACGGTGGTGGCGAGCCGTGACACGCGACAACTGGTCGTCGTCGGTGGCGCGCTCATCAGTTTGACTTTGCTCGGCCAGGGGTTGAGCTACTGGCAAATGGTGTTGAACAGCCGCTTTCATCTGCTGGTGCTTTACAACATGCGCCGGCGTCTTTTCGCGCACCTGCTGCGGCTGCCGATGAGCTTCTACACCAAGCACGACACCGGCTACATCATGAGCCGGCAGCGCGACGATCTGAAACAGCTCAGCGGCATCATGGCCGACACCTTTCTGCGCGCTGCGATCAATGTCATTCGCGTCGTCGTTTTCATCGGTTTGCTTTTCTACATTGATGTCGCGCTCGCCGCCTCCGGCTTGATTTTGGCCGTGGTCTTTTTCGGCGCGAACTTGCTGTTCTCGCGGCCGCTGCGCCGGCGCAACGAGGCGGTGCAGGAAGCCGAAACAAAAACTTCGACGGCGCTGCACGAGGGCATCATCGGCTTCAGCTTGATCAAAGCCACCACCCGCGAAAAGGCCGAGCTGTTGCGATACGTTCGCGCGCTCGGCCAACACGTGCGTGCCTCTTTCCGCCGCGATTTGCTGGAAATTTTTTCCGACGAGCTGATTGGCTTGGCCGCCACCGCCGGCGCTTATTTCATTCTGCTCATCGGCGCCTATCGCATCATGCAAGGCGGTTCCACGTTCGGCAATCTTTTCGCTTTTTTCATGTACTTGATGAATGTGTTCGGCGCGACCGGCGCGCTCATGCGGCTCAATTCCAATTTGCAGCGCGCGATGAACGCCTTGCAGCGCATCTACGAAGTGCTCGACACCTCGCCGGAGCCGGCGAATATTCTTCGTGTGAACGCCAAGCCGGGCCAATGCGAAATCGTTTTTGACAATGTCAGTTTCAATTATATGCCCGACATGCCGGTGCTGCAAAATGTCTCCGCGAAAATATCCGCCGGCGCGCAAGTCGCGTTAGTCGGCCCGAGCGGCGCCGGCAAAACTACGTTTGCGCATCTCATCCCGCGCTTTTACGAGCCGCTCGCGGGCCGCATTTTGCTCAATGGCAAAGATTTGCGCGACGTACACCTGCACGACTTGCGTCGGCTCATCGGCGTGGTGCCGCAGGACGTTTTTCTCTTCGACCGCACGATTCGCGAGAATATCGCTTATGGCAATCACGTTGCAGATCCGGCAGACATTGAGCGAGCGGCGCACGCGGCCAACGCGCACGATTTCATCGCCGCGTTTCCGGACGGCTACGAGAGCAAGATCGGCGAGCGCGGTATCCGGCTCTCCGGCGGCCAAAAGCAGCGCCTCGCCATCGCGCGCGAAATCCTGCGCAACCCGCCGATTCTCATTCTCGACGAAGCCACCAGCTCGCTCGACTCCGCCGCCGAGGCTTTGATTCAGGAAGCCTTGCAGCGCTTCAAAAAAAATCGCACTTCGATCATCATCGCGCACCGCTTGTCAACGGTTATCGAAGCCGATTGGATTCTCGTCTTCGACAAAGGTCGCATCGTCGAACAAGGCCGGCACGAGCAGCTTCTCGCGCAGGGCGGGTTTTACGCCTTCTTGTTTGAAACGCAATTCAAGCGCGGGCTGGTGGTGGCGGAGTGATGCCTTGCAAGCCCATTAAGATCGCCGGCCTCTCAAAAGACAAAATTTATTTTATTGCTTGAAAATGAGTTTTTAATTGCTTAAATTTCCGTTGAATTGCAGGGGTAGTGTCAAGAAAATTGAGTTGGAAATAAGGAGATTGGCCATGACCAAGAACAACAATAATTCAACTTACTCTTCTTTAATTTCAGTTAAGCCTAACGTTCATTTAGGCAAGCCTTGTGTAGCGGGCACCAGAATTCCTGTTGTCGCTGTTCTGGAGCTGATCGAGGCCGGCGTTTCGATGCGCGAAATCTTAGACGAATATTATCCTGATTTGACGGAAGAGCAGGTAAAGGCTTGTGTGCAATACGCCATTGGTGTTATTCAAAATGAAGAGATTCATTTCGCTCCCGTCGAGAACGCATGAACTTCTTTAGTGATCATGACGTCTATGGCCAGACCGTAAAATTTTTGCGTGCGAATGGCCATTCCGTCACAAGAGCGCAGGATGCCCGGCTTGCCGACGCGGATGATTTGGAAATTCTTCGTTATGCTACCAGCCACAATTTGATTTTGCTTACTCGTGACACGGATTTCGGCGCTCTCATATTTCAACAGGAAGAATACAGTAGAGGGGTAATCTTCCTCCGCATTCACCCTGCTACGTTATCTGCTGTACATCAGCAGTTGCTTCGTGTTCTCAGCGAACTGACTGAGGCAGAATTCCATCGATCATTTGTTACCGTTGAAGCCACGCGATATCGCCTACGCCGGCTTCCTTGATCCTTTGATCGTCGAATTTTGTTCGTCCAGAAGGGGAACACCTTGCTCGTGATCTCAGACCTCCGACTTATTGTTCAAGCAAAAGCGCATCAAAACCGCACCGTCATCATCGCCACCGAAGGCGTGTTCGCCTACCGCGATTTGCTCGATGCCTCCGCACGAGTCGCCGCATGTTTGTTGAATGGCGACGATGATTTGCAAGAAAAGCGCGTCGCCTTTTTAATCCCACCAGGATTTCACTACGTCGCAACGCAATGGGGCATCTGGCGCGCCGGTGACATTGCGTTGCCGTTGTGTACTTCTCATCCGCAACCTGAATTGGAATACGTTATTGCTGACTCAGGCGCAGAGATCGTGATTGCGCATCCGAATTTTTTAAGACCTGAAAATAGGTTTTGGAATCCTTATTTTAAAATTCATTCTCATCGAGCTGGCCGGGCTGCGTGAAACACCTGCCGAAACGCGTTTGCACGGTTGATTTCCGATATTTGATCAGCGGGCAAAGAAAAGGCCTCTTTTGATTTCCGCTCGAACGCCTTCTGCGCTTCCTTTTTCTCATACTCGTCCTGCTCCTTTTCTTTCGCCGTCATCGGGCGGATGAATTTGAAATCGCGACGCGTGAGCTTGAGATGCTGGCCATCCACATTGAAGATGAACTCTTCGCTATCCGCCTCGAGGCCGAGATCGAAATGATGATTGGCTTTTTCGAGCAGCTCGCGCATCTCCTTCCAATCGCGCAGACGTTCGAGATAGTCGATGCCTTCGGCCCACATATTCTTCGGAAAGACTTGAGCCAGCACCCGCATCAACCGCCGCCACTCGCGATCGATGAATCTCTCTTCGACAAATTCTTTCAGCTTCACACTGGTTACTGATAACTGATTACTGCTCACTGACAACTGCCAAATTTTGGCAAATTCTATCAATTCAACAACCGCCTCCCGCTTCGATTTCTCCGTCCACGCCGGCTCGCGCAGGCTGAAATCGATATATGACTTCCATTTGTCCATCGCGCTGATCCATTCCGCTGGTGTAAAGCGTGCAGTAATGAGTTTTTGCAAATGCACGAATTTCTCATTCCAATCTGCCGGCAGAAAACCGCTCTCAACCGCGCTGGGATATTGCGCCGGCTCGACTTGATTGAACGGATCGTAGAGAATCACTTTTCCGGCGGAAGCGCCGGCGAGAATGCTGTTGCCGGGGAATGGCCGCAGCATGCGCACCAGCTCGCCTTTCTCGTTCCAATCGAGGCCCATCACGACAACAGTGCCGCCCATGAGCGACTCGGCGAGATATTCCATCGGCGCGCCAACAATGAACACTTTCAGTCCGGGTCCGCTCGGGCTCGACACGCTGTTGATCACCCAGCGAATGCCGGTGGATTTGCGCACGAAGACCTCGCCGCCTTTCGCGCCGTAAAGTCCGGTGTTGCCAGCGAGGCCGTGTACGACTACCGTGCCGCTGTGGAGAATTTTGCTCATGTCATTTTGTGCGTCGCCGTGGACGATCACCGTGCCGCCCATCATTGAATTGGCGATGTCCTGCCCGCTATTGCCGTAGAGATGAATCTCCACGCCGTCACTCTTCGGCCCGAGTCCGCAGCCAAGATAGCGCTGGCCGGTTTGCTTGTAGACGGTGAATTTGCGCCAGCCTTTTTCGTAAGCGTCAACAACTGTTCGAGCGAGTGAATCGTGGCCTTCGGGAGGAAAGCCGGAAGCGTCGATGACTAAACAACAGTGAGCAGTGAGCAGTGAACAGTTATCAGTGATCAGTTGCTTACTCTCATCCCCACTGATTACTGATAACTGATTACTGATGACTGGGCCTCTACGCGGCGGAGGAATGATATGACGATACTCCGCACGCGTGATGCGATAATAATTTCGATCCAGCGTACCGGCGCCGAGTTTTTCGATGTTGTCGAAAACCGCATCGAGACCGTCCTGCAAAATGTGAATGAGCGACGAGCGTTTTTTGTTGCCGACCGCGATGGCTTCCATCTGATCGCGGGCCAGCGTCAGTCCTTCAATCATAAACGCGCGAGAAGCATCGTCATGGGCAATTTCTATACATTGCTGCACAAGCCAGCGGAATGTGTTGTAACTCCATTCTGCGAGCCGGCTGCGAATGACGTTAAATAACGCTGCGTCATTCGCAAAAATCAAATGGCCGTTGCCGGAAAAGATTTCTTTCTTCAAACGAATGACGTCTTCATCTTCGACAATTGGCAACAAGAGATCGGCATGCTCGCCACCGGGCGTGAAAAGCTCGTGACCGAACTTGTCTTTTACATCAAACTGATAACTGATAACTGATGACTGATCACTGGCAACTGGCTTCAAAGAATAAATAATCGTCCCGCCTCCCATCGGCTTCCCGTTCGCATCAACGTCAACCGAGCCGCCGCGCACGATGGTGACGCGATCCGGCTCTTTGGTCGGCAGGGTGCCGCGACGATAGAGCGTGTCGAGCACGGAACGCAGCGCCTGCTCTTCGGAGCCGATGAGACCGATGCTCGCCCACTTTTCAGCGTTGCTCGATTTAATCCACGCAAACACCGAAGGACGTAGCACCGAGGTGTCGGTCACACCGAGCATGCGCAAAGTGCGATCTTCAATATCAAGAGTAGAAATACCGTCCGACCGGTCGCTTCCGAAGATTTGGGAAGGCATAGAATTTTCTCGCTGTTCCGCTAGAAACCGCCCGGACGGTGGCACATCCGTTGTCGGAATCGAATCTGCAATGATAAAGAACCACGGGCCATCCGGCGAGCCGCTGATTTGTGATTTTTGAATCGCCTCGAAATCGGCGGCAAGCTGCGGAGCGATCTTCTTCAGCCGCGCCAAATCGAGTCCAGTGGTCGGCGCAATGGCTTCGATGAGATGCGGCGTCGGATAGGCCATTTGCTTGAGAATGCCGAACGCCTTTGCCGCCATCTCGGTATCGGTGCGGAACTGGGGCGCGCCACCGAATTGGTCCCAGAACCGCACCATGGCGACGTAATTCGCAAAATCGCCGTTGTGGATCAACGCTTCGTTGATGCGTCCATAAAACGGATGCGAGCCGCCGGAGTATGGACTGAACACGGTCGGGAAGCGTTGGTGGCCGATCCACACGTGCGCGCCGGTTTGATAATTCACCACGAAGCGCTTGTCTCGCGTTTCGGGGGACGGCACGATGAGCTGCACCTCGCCGATTTCAACCGTTAGTTGGCCTTCTTCGTGAATCACTTTCACCTGCGGCGCCAAATGCGTCAATTCGCCATTGACTTCTTCGCCGTTGAGATAGCGCTCGAGATAATCCGCCACTTTCCAATAAGTCTCGCCCAACGCCGGCATTTCGTTCAGCGTTTTGTCGAGTGCGGCGAGGGGTCGATACTCGGCATCGGTGACAAGCCAATAATCCGCGGCCTGTTCAGCGTAACCCACGAGCTTCCAAATCGCGCCGTCTTTCATCATTGACGCCACATACGCTTCGGGATTGCGTTTCGCCTGCTGCGGGTCGATGTAATATTCCTGGTTCAGCCGAAACGCCAGACGATAGATGTACTCATCTTCGAGATCGCACCAAAATTGTTGCGTCGCCGGATCAGTTTTTAAATCTCTATTTGCATCAATACCGGCAAGAAATTCTTCGGTAAGCAAATCGGAATATTTGATATAGTAATCCAACCACTTGCCGGAAATATTCAAATACTTGGGATGCACACTTGCAACTTGCAACTTGCAACTTGCCAACGTGTCTTTCGCAAACTGCAGAAGCGCCACTGGCTTCACGCGCACGAAGAAGCGGAAAATGTCGCCGGGATCAACCGCGAGTCCGGCTTCTTCCCACGTGATGTCGCGGCCCTGTTTTTGCAATCTTGGATTGCGGAAAGCTTCGAGCGAGTCTGGCAATTGAGCAATCGGCTGTCCGTTTCTCTCACAGATCATCAACTCGCCAAAATATTTTTTCACAATCTCCGCCATCAACGCCTGCCGTTTCTTTTCCGTGCAAAGCACGTTGACCTGCATCGTATACTTGTCTTTATTCACGCGCGAAAACATGCCGCCCAGCGCCAACACGCCGCCGCCGCGACCGTTGCCGCGATTGTGCATGCGCTGGCACGCCGTCTGAATCGAATACACCGGCGCCGGTTTCGTGCAAGCAAAGCTCACCACGCCGCAGGCATCCACCTCGCGATCCTCGTATTTCTCTTTTTCCGTCCGAGATCTTTCAGTCCGAAGTCCGAGGTCGATTATTTCTTTTTGCTGTTTGCTTTTTGCTATTTGCTTTTCCTCCTCCCATCCCCATGATTCAAGCAACTCAAATCTCCCGCGCAATTCACGAATGTCACGAATACCCCACACGTGCAGCATTTTGGTCAAGTGCAGCATCACGCTCGCTTGCGCGTTGATGATCCACTGCGCGTTGAGAACGATATCTTTTTGCTCTTCGAGCTGCGGCACGGTGGTGGTGATGCCCTTTTGGCAGCCGCCCGAGGCTTCGCAGTTGCCGCAACGGTTGCATTGATCCGCGACGATTTCTTGCGTGCCGAGAATAACTTTATCCGCGCCGAGAATGAACGCTTTCGCGACATCCGAAGCGGTGCGGCAACCGCCGCTGGCCACGAGAATGACTTGATTGCGCATGCCCTGCTCGACGAGAAATTTGTGTACGTCGGCCATGGCAAATTCCAGTGGCATGGCGATGCGATTGCGCGCGATGTCCGGCGCCGCGCCCGTGCCGCCGGCAGTCGCGTCGATTTGAATTTCATCCGCGCCCGCGGTCACCAAGCCGAGCGCGACGTGATACACGTCCACCGGCGTGGAAATTTTCACCGTGATGATCGCATCCGGATTTACCGTGCGCAGCCACTCGATCATTTTCGTCACATCTTCAATCGAGTAAACGTCATGAAACGGGAACGGGCTGAACACCGAGATGCCGGCGATGACGCCGCGCATATCTTCGACTTGCAATGTCACTTTCGGGCCGAGAATGTGGCCGCCGAGTCCGGGCTTCGCGCCTTGCGCAAATTTTAAGACCAGCTTGCGCGCGCGTTTGATCGTATCTTCCGTCACACCAAAATAGCCGGTGGCCGTTTGCGTTGCGACCCACGCCTCGAGCTGCCGGCAAAGCCAGCGCACGGTCGCGTGATCGAGATTCGGAAAATACGGATAGAGACGTTCGGCTTTTTCGAGCGGATAGCCGCCCTCGCCGGTGCCGACATAGCGCTTCAGAATCATGCTGGAAATGTAGCGCGCCAGCGTGAGCCGCCAGCCGATGGAGCCGAGCGACATATCCGCGCCGTCGATTGGAAACGCGCTCACCACCGGCGGCGTGTCCGGCCGTTGGTGCCGCGTGCTGATTCCCGACGAAGTAGAAATCGAATCCAGCTCGGCGCGCAGTTTCTCATCACCATTCTGCAAACGCAGCTCAAGCGCTGCCACTGCTTCTGCCAACTGCATCTGCGTGCCGCCGAAATACACCGGCGCGAATTGCATGCTGTCAAAACTGCCGGCGCCGAAATCCTTGCCGGTTTGGGGCACGCGATGCGAAGCGACAGCCCCGCTCGCGATTTCCCAAGTGCCGGCAAGGACCTCTGCCGTCCAACGACGATCGCCGCGCGCCGAGAGCATCGAAGCGAGGCTCTCTTTGCGACCGCCCAGCAGATTGTAATTCGGAGCCGTCACGGGCTGAATAAGTTTTTCAAGCTCGGAATATTTCCATGAGCATTGGCGCGCCAGCTCACCGTCGTCTTGAAGTTTTGCTTTATTCTCTTTTTTGCTCTTTTCTCTCAAGGCTTCGTCGGTCACGATGCTTTGCATGATTTTCGCCCGCTCGCGCAAATCGATCAAGCGGCCGCGCTCGCCGACGGTGCGGCGAATATCGCGCACGCCAAATGCACCGAGCACCTCGCGAATTTGCTTGTGCCAGGATTTGAAGAGATTTTGCGCCCTTTGCAGGCCGGTGTCTTCATCGAAATCCGGCAACGCGAGGCCGTCTTTTTCAAGCATTGGAAACTCATGATTCATCGCCACGACGACGGCGCGATCAAGCACGCCGGCCGCAGCGCCGAGCATGAGCGCCACCCCGAGATCCGCCGGCGATTTAATGCCGTTGGCGAGCAGCGTCACTTGCGAGTGCGCCGCGTTTTTGTAGAGATGCGCATAAACTTCCGGCAACACGTCGGCGCTGTCGTAATAGCCGCGCTCGTCGTTCGCCGCCTCGTAACCCAGACTGCCAGTCTGGGCCGTGGGGTCTGGTTTGTCCAGTCGGGCCGACTGGGCGACGTTCCATTCGCATTTCAAATAAATAATACCGGCGCCGGCGCGCGCCAGTTCGAGCGTTTGCTTTGCCACTTTTTTGCGGTCGTGTCCGGCGGGCACATTAATCCAAACACCGAAATGCACGTTTGGTGAAAAGATTTCGCGCAGTAGTGCAAGCTTGGTGTCATGCGCATCAAGATCGGCAGGCGCATCATCTGCGCGGAGTAACGCCAGCGGTATTTCGCGCAAAGCGCCGAGAACTTCGTTTGCGTTGGTAACCTGTTGGAGTTGTTCAAAAATCGGAATGTCATCGGCGCTAATTTTCAAACCGATATTCGCGGCAAAATATTTTATTTTTTCAAAATTGGCAGCAAATTCCGGCAGCGTCATCAAGCAAAGGGTCTTTTCTCGCGAAGCCGCGCGAGCAAAAACACTGGTTAGCTTCTCTGGCGAAGCCGCGGGAATGTTGGAATATTCCAAGACTATCGGTGTGGCAAGGTCGATCGTCGGAAAACTCGTCGTGACGTGGGAAGCTTCATTATATAAATGAAACAGCGGTTTTCTTCCCAAATTCACATTGATGTCAATGGCCTCGCGAATGCCGTCGCGTGTCGGTCGCACGATGACCGAAAAATCGAACATGTAGCGGTCGAAACCTTTGCCGCCGAAAAGTCCGGTGGAGCCGGTGCCGCTGGTGGGCACGTCGCCGTTGCGCGACTCTTCGTTGATGCGGCGCACGTCGTCGCGCGAAAAATCGCGGCCGCCGAGATTCTCAAAATACGGATTGATATGCACGCGAATGGCATCGACCGGACATTCGATGACGCAATACAAGCAACCGTTGCAATGATGGTGTCCGAGATCAAGCCGGCTCGGCGGCGGCAGTTGCACGTAACCTTTGTGCACGACGCCCTGGGTTTTCAAAAAATCCGGAATCGGGCCGTCCATATCGCGGAACCACGCGAGCGGAATTTTGCCGTCCAGCTCGCGAATGAGATCATCGAGGCTCACCATCTGGCGCGGATGGCGCGGATCCCAGAAACCGCGCTGGCTGGTGGTGTGCTCGTCGCCGCATTTGCCGCAGTTGATGCACTTGTCTTGATCGACGTCGACTTTGTAAACGGCAAAATCGGTTTTGGGTTTGAGCACGACGAGATCACCGTTCTTCGGTACGCGATATTTGCCGAGCACGTCCTGCATCGCGCGCGACACGCCGGGATGGGTTTTCAGAATATCCATGTAACGCTTGATCGCGCCATCGACATCGTAGCCTTCTTTGCGCAGCAGATCTTCAAATGCATCATAAGTTGGAAATTCTTTTTTGCAAACTGTTGATTCCGATGGTCTTTGAATTTGTACGAGCTTGCTCTCGCCGGCCGGTTTGACCTCCAAGAGCATATCGGAAATCGGGCAAACATGCTCACGCTCGGCGATGCCGCAACGGAGGCAAAGCGCAAAACGATCGACATCTTCCTGCGACAACTTTTCGCCCTCGAAGAGATGGCGCTGCATGTATTCCATCTTGAAACGCGGGGTGATGTAGATGGCGTCGCGCTGCAATTTCGGATCGCCACTCTTTTGCCAAACTTGCGCCAGCGGACAGACGAAGCACGCCGAGCATTTGATGCAGCGGTGCATGGCGTCGAATTTCTCGCGATCGTAGCCGGGTGTTGCGGTTTTCAAAACATTATTCCGGACGAACCCCAATTTGCCGAAAACGGATTGCGCGCGCAGTGCGACATCGAGCGCTGCGACCGAAAAACGATTGAGCAGAAAATAACCGGCAAGATTGAAGAAACGCGAACGAATCTCCGTAAGTTTGCCGGGATTTAAAACACCATGCGGATCGTACTTCCGTTTTGCCTTTTGCAGTTTGCTCTTTGCTTCACTGCCCATCGACAATTTAAACAAGCCTGCCATCCAAATGCCGAAGCCATACGGCCGGCCACTGTATTTTTTGATGGCGCGCCGCGCCAGCACCGGCACGAGGCTGAAATGGCGATAATACTGAAAACTCTTGCGGCGGTCGGTGAGGAATTGCGGAATGACCAGCGCCTCGCCATTATCCATAATATAGCAAATCGGCAAAAGCTGCACGCCGAGCTTTTCGGCGAGCGGCGTGACTTCGTCGAGGTAATCGGCGACAGATTCGAGCGGCAGCATCAGCTCGCTGGTGAGCAAATCGCCGCGCCGACGCAGCTTCAGCGGCTGGAATCTTTCTTCCCACAAAACGTGGCCGCCGTGATGATCGATGACGGCGTCGTTGTTAAAAACGCGAACGTACCGTTCAAATGCGCGGCATTCTTCCTCATTGGTAAAAACAACGAGCAGGCTGTCGCGCTCGGGCAAACCATTCGATTGTTCGAAAGGAGAAGAATGAGGGGTGAAAGGCGCTCCCTTCTCCCCTCGCCCTTCACTCTTCGTCTCAGCAGCGTGCAGGGCTTTGAGATAGGAGGCGCTAAAGGCTTCAACGTGCAACGGCCGAAACGCCACGTCATTCGCGCTCACCTCGTCGCGCAATTTCTTCGTAAAATTCAACGCCAGCCGAAACGATGAAAAACTCACTGCCACTGGGAACGCACTCGCCTCTCGTTCTTCGCCCTTCGCTCTTCGCCCTTCGCCAACGCGCAGCGTGATTTTCGTAATAATCCCATTCCGCCCATTCGTGCCAAGAAAGTTCGCCAATTCGGGATCAGCTTTTGTAAGCGCTTTCACTTCGCCAGCGCCGGTGACGATTTCCAATTTTTCAACGACGTTGCCGATGTGACCGCTCGAAAAGGCAAACAATCCCGCGCCGCCTTGGCCAGGATCGCCGACGGAGCAGAAGCCGCCGATGTTGGCGTATTTGTTGGATGGCCGCACCAACAGCGTCAAGCCGTAATGTTGCAATTCTTCTTCGAGAGATTGAAAATCCACCGCGCACGAAACTGTGGCGAGCTTGTTGACAGGATCGACGCTGATTGTCTTTTCAAAATTTGCGAGATCAAGAATCAAGCCGCCTTTGGTGGCGAGCGCGCCGCCGAGCGCCCAGGTGCCGCGCCCGCGCGGCGTGAGTGGAATTTTATGCTTGGCGGCATATTGCACGAACTTCACCAATTCGTCGCGATTCGACGGCGTGCAGATGCAATCCGGCTCCATTTTAAAGAGACGACGCAGCGTGCTCGGCAGCGCCGCGTAGTCGCGGACGTAAACCGTGCTGCGCGAGAAATTGTCGAACCGCAGCAGCCGCGGAATCTCCCGTTCGGGAATTTGCAGCTCGTCAACGATTTGCTGAATTTTCCGGCGATGTTGTTGAATGTCATATTCCGCTTGCGGCGTCGGCGCGACAGGTTGTTGATCCGACTTCTGCCACAGCGAATCGCTCTCGCGCTCTTTCCACCACAGATCGATTTGCCGGCTGAGATCAGGCGGCGGCGTTTGCGTGCCTTCATTAATAAGCGCCATCATATCCTGCGGTGTCAATCCGGCCTCATCATAACGCTTCCACTCGCCGCCCGCTTCTTCGATTTTAATGCGCTCGGCGATGAGCTGCCGCTTCTCCGCAGAGAGCGCACCGTCAGGCTTGACATTGCTGAAGCCGTGCATACGGCCGAGCGTGAGGAACTCTTGGCCATTGGGTTTGACGACGAGCTTGGAGAAATCAAATTCTCTGCCGAGTTGATGGCGAAAGTCCGCGGAGCCGTTCGCGGGAGGCGAAACCGCGCCGGAAGAAACACTTTCACGGCTCAAGCTGGCTGGATTGGAAAATCGCGCGATTTCCCGATCATCGACGGCGGGCGAGGTGGTTCTGTCGTTCATGATGATGTGTGAAATTTTGATGAGCTTGGCGTGGTAGATAAAAAGCGCGGCCCGTTTTGTATTTTCACAAAATAAAAAAGGCGTGCCGCCTACCGTGCATGTTGTCGAGTCAAAGTTGGTGTAGACTTGCTTGCCTTAATCGTGATCACTTGCGCTTTTGCCGGAGAAAAAACGGTGAAAGCGTCAAAAGCGCAAGGATGTGCCTAAGCTCAAAATGATGATAAAAAAATATACCAACATTGGCATAGAGATGCAAGTATTTTCTGAAAAAATTTTCAATCACCTTAAAAAATTAAGGCAGAGAGATTTTGACCTAATGTCTCGTATTGAGCCACTCCTTGCTAACTCATGGCTGTGAGCACAACAATTTTACCACCATCTCTCCTTGAAATGCTTGACAAGCAGCTTGCGCAACTCCCCGCTTTTTTTTCCGTACCGTCATGTTTTGGGTGGTGAAAAATTTTGCAAAGCGCTTGACATTTCGTCTTTTTCCAATTATTATTACAAGCCGGTAGTTATTGGCTCATTTTACCAAATATCGTCAAGTAAGGAGTCAGTTTGTATGGAGTGGCTAACCGACCCGCAATCCTGGATAGCGCTGTTGACGCTTACCGTGCTGGAAATCGTCCTCGGCGTGGACAATGTTATCTTTATCGCTATTCTCGCCGGCAAGCTGCCGGACGCGCAGCAAAAAAAGGCGCGTCTCATCGGCCTGGCGATGGCGATGATCGCCCGTATCGCGCTGCTGTTCTCGCTGTTTTGGATCATTCGTCTCACCGCGCCGCTATTTACCGTGCTCGGTGAAGAAATCTCCGGGCGCGACATCATTCTCTTGCTTGGTGGCTTATTCCTGTTGGCCAAGGCTACCCATGAAATTCATGACAAATTGGAAGGCGAAACCGGCCGTGCGTCCGCGCGCGTCGCCGCCTCGTTCGCCAGCGTGATCGTGCAAATCGTGCTGCTCGATATCGTTTTTTCTCTCGATTCGGTGATCACCGCCGTGGGCATGGTCGATAAAATCGAAATCATGATCACTGCCGTCGTCATCGCCGTAGGATTCATGATGGCGTTCGCCGGGGTCATCAGCGACTTCGTGCACCGCCATCCGACCGTCAAGATGCTGGCGTTGAGTTTTCTGCTGCTCATCGGCGTTTCACTGATCGCCGAAGGCTTTGATCATCACATCCCCAAAGGTTATATCTATTTTGCGATGGCCTTTTCCGTTTTCGTCGAAATGTTGAATTTGAGAATGCGCAAACGCCACATGGCGCCGGTTGAGCTGCGCGAGCCTTACGTCGAAAAAAATGGCGGAGACAATGCGAAGTAAAGCAAGCGATTGGCGCAGCAGGAAAATATTTGCAAGCAATGAACCGACTAATCAACTGAACGACTTACCATTTTCACGGAGGAAATTATGCCAGGTAAAGCCAAACGTGCTGCAAAAAAAACGAAACGTGCAGCCGGCAAAGCCAAAGCCAAGCGTCCGGTCGGCAAAGCCAAAACCAAGCGTCCAGCCAGCAAAGCCAAGCGCGTTGCTAGCAAACCCAAAGGCGTCCAACGCGTTCCTGAGGGATATCATACGATCACCCCACACTTGGTGGTCAAGGGCGCCAATGACGCGATTGAATTTTATAAGAAAGCCTTCGGCGCCGTCGAGCATGCCCGCATGCCCATGCCCGATGGCAGCGCCATTATGCACGCCGAGCTCCAAATTGGCGACTCGCGCTTTTTCCTGAACGACGAGATGATGGGCGCGAAATCACCGCAATCCCTTGGTGGCTCGCCCGTTACCGTTCATTTGTATGTTGAAGATGTGGACGCCTTGTGGAATCAAGCCGTCGCCGCCGGGTGTCAAGTGACGATGCTCCTGATGGATGCGTTCTGGGGCGACCGTTTCGGCACGCTGGCGGATCCGTTTGGCCACAACTGGGCGCTCGCCAGCCATATTGAAGACGTGCCGCCGGAGGAAATGGGCCAGCGAGCGGCTGCGGCGATGGGCGGTGGCGAACAACCGCCAATGGGTGGCGGAGAGCAATCATCGCAGTGGTAAAATTTCCACGAAAAAATTCCACGCACCGAGTTTCGCCGAAATGTCGGTAATCGACGAGGCTCGGTGCGCGTGGTGATATAAGCAAAACTCACTTCACCGTTGACAACCCTCACACTTTTCGGCTACTCCGGTAAGGAAAAAATTTGGGCCTTCGCGCAAATGGCGTTTGCCCGGCCAAAGCTTCGTTGCATTCCCGGGCTGCGCTTTTGGAAACTTCTTGGCAGCGGATATGGCCGCGGCTTAAGCCTTCGCCCCAACTGGTCGCGTTATGGCTTGTTGGCGGTTTGGGAAAACGCCGGGGCCGCAGAAAAATTTTTTGAGAGTTCTTCATTAATACAATCTTATCGCCGGCACGCCGATGAAATTTGGACGGTGCGGCTGCTTCCCATCGAAGCGCACGGCGCGTGGTCGGGGGTGAATCCATTTTCGCCGCTGACGACGCCGCCAACTGACGGCCCAATTGCCGTGCTGACGCGAGCGACGATTCGCCTGAGCCGATTGCGCGCCTTTTGGAGCGCCGTGCCGGCGGCGAGTCGCGCGCTGGATGAAGCAACCGGCTTGCTCGCTTCGATTGGCATTGGTGAAGCGCCGTTCATCCGCCAAGCCACTTTCAGCCTTTGGCGCAGCGCGGATGATATGCAGGCGTTTGCTTATCGCACCCCGGAACATCGGGAGGCCATGCGCCGCACGCGCGCGGAGAATTGGTATCGCGAGGAACTGTTCGCGCGCTTCGTGCCGGTGGCGTCGGAGGGAACATGGGAGGGACGGAATCCGTTGGGAGGGATAACGTAGCACAGACTGCCAGTCTGTCAGCGTAAAGATTAACCCAAATAAGGAGCGGGCCAAGTTAAAACATACAGAGATTCATCACGAACGGCTTTTTCGCCGCTTCGCGAAAAAGCTCCGGCCAGTTGCGCAGGCTACATCCGTAGGATGCGATCAAGCGAATCACCCATGCGCTGATATCGGCACAACTTTTTTATCAAGCCATTCGACTAAATTTTCTCTGCTGAGGTGGCCACGGGCTAAATCGAGAAACAGCTTTTCTTGTTCATCAACTGGCGCGCTGATTTCAAAACCGTTGAGCACGAGAAAGATTTCCATCGCGGCATGGGCTATTCTTTTGTTTCCATCCACAAAAGGGTGATTCATGCAAAGCGAGAATGCCAATGCTGCCGCTTTCTCTATAAGTCCGGGATATAAATCTTCTCCACCGAATGTCATTTCAGGCTGAGCGAGAGCAGATTCCAATGCGCCGAAATCTCTAACTCCGGAAGCTCCGCCGGATTGCTCGATGATTTCGCGATGCAGCTCGAGGATTTGAAAGAGAGTGAGATATTTCATCTCGCCAGGCGCTTGTAGAGTTCGGCGTTCTTTTTGAGCACGTATTGCATCGCGTGGATGAACTCAGAATCCAGACTGGCCAGCTTTTCTTGAAGACTGACGAGCATGAGATCTTCCGGCTTGACACCGGAATTCCGCGCCGCAATTTTAAGCTGCGTTGCAATTTCATCAGGCAGAGCAATGGTGAGCTGTTCCATTTTAAATATCCCGGAAAATTGTTAACATGTTTCTGTTGAGATTATTATGCAACGGTAGCGATCTGGCAGATGAAAACACAGATTGATATCGGCCTATCGTTTACGCGGACGTACGGGCCAAGCCAAAGTATGAATTGCTTCATCACCAAACTGCAAATACTCAATACGCACAGAACTGACACGAGCCACCTTGCCCATGCGCGCGGCTTTGGTTTTAAATTCGGGTAGCCGGAATAGTGGCCGAAGCAAAGCAGGAATTTTGAACTGTTGATCGTCAGAGACGGCAATATAGAGTATGCAATAATGCTTGTCGCGATATTCTCTGTCCCAGAAGCCGCCATCGATGGTAACGAAGGTCGGATGATTTAAACGTCGAAGCAGATCTGGAACCCGATCATCGTCGATCATCTCGCGTGGACGGACATCTTTCAATCTCCGAACCGTCGCCCACGAGCGCAGTGGCTCGATTGCTGCATCTGAGTTGATTTGTTCATCAAATATAAGCAAACTCACGCGGCTTTCCTGTTTTCTTTTTGCCCGGATACCGCTCGTGAACCAGATCTGCAGCCCAACGAATGGCCTCTTCCACGGCTTCGCGCGAAAGCTCCGGCCAATTGCGCGTGATGTCGTCAAGTGAATCACCCATGCTCAAAAACGTGAGCACCGTGCTCACCGGAACACGAGTACCCTTAAAAGTCATTTTGCCATGGCAGACTTTCGGATCAACAACGAGATGCTTGCCAATTTCTACGCGTTTCATAAGTTTTGCCTCGAACTGTTTGACTCAATATACAGAACCACGCTCTAAAATGCAAGCAATGAACGGCGAAATAAAGTTTGCATTATTCCAACCGCGTAACTAAATTTAGGCATGAACAAAAAAGACCCCATTTCAACCTGGATGGAGATAGCTGCCATTGAATTTCAATTCACTGCAAAAGCGCGATAAATTCTAAAGTGTAAATCGTCCCTTCCTGATCTATCCCGCTTGAATTCATTTCAATCTGAAAGGCTTGCCGAAGCGGAAAGGAGATGTAAAATGCAAAAATCAGTCTCTACTATTTTGTTAATCATATTTGCTCTGACGAGCATCGCGAGCGCCGGCTGGAAGGCGGCCCAGAAACCGGCCAAGCTCATCGGCGGCGGGGACAAATATTTCATGCAGCCACGCTGGTCGCCGGACGGCGCGTTAATCGCGTTCACCGAATCAAACTATCAAGGTTTGTGGGTGATGAAAGCCGACGGCACAGAGGCGCGGAAAATTACCGACGAGGCCGCTGCCGGCTTCGGATTTGAATGGGGCACTTATTCAAATGCGCTCATCAGCCGCGTCGCGAAATATGAGAAGAGATTTCGTTACAATGCGGTGAAGCTGTTCGATCTCGAAAAAAATGAAAACCGCCTGCTCACGGATTACCGCACGCTGATGCCCGGCCTGCCGCATTGGGCCGATGCCGACCAAAAAGTCTATATGTACAACCGCAAAAAATTGGAAATTTTTGATTCCGGCCTCAAACCCGCAGCGTTGGCAAAAACCGCGGCAGAAAAGCAAATTCACTTTTTGAAAGAAGACAAAATTGCCATCGGCGACATTGCCACCGGCGCCTACAAAGTTTTCGCGCCGCTCAAAGGACAGCAATGCCTCAACTTAACGCCTTCTCCGGATAGGAAAAAAATCGCTTTCGACATCATGAGCGAAGGGGCGATTTACGTGTTGGAAATCTCCAAGTGAAGCGAATTTGGAACGGAATTTTAAAAAGCAAGTCTCTGAAGGGAGATGATTTATGCGCCGGTTTTTTTTATTCATCATGCTGATTCTGTTGTGTCAACCGCCGAAGCAGATTATCTCTACAAAGCCATGTTCGTGCGCGCCGCGCCGGGAAAATTGCTCGATCTTATCGCGTTATACAAAGAACGCATGCCGGTTTACGATGGCTCGGGTGATCTCCGGCCGTTTTGGATGCGCCACAGCCAGGGCGATCAATGGGACTTGATGTTTCTGTTCCCGATGGAAAGTTACAGCGAATATTTTAAGCCGGACCGGATTGCCAAGCGCAAGCAAGCCGCTGAAAAAGCGGGACTGCCGCAAGATCAATTCGCCAAAAAATTTTACGAATTGGTCGCGTGGCACGAAGAAATCTTTGTCGATGGTCCGGCGCTCGAGCAAGTGCAAAAAACTTTCGGCGGTGCCGGCTTCTTTCACGTCGAAATCTTTCTCGCTTTGCCCGGCAAGCAGACCGACCTGTATCGCGAGCGCGAGATGGAGAACGCTTATTTGAAAACGCTCGCGCGTCCGCAGAATCTCATCTTCACGCACGATCAAGGCGCGGCGTGGGATTTGTTTACCATCGGCTGCTATCGCGATCTCAAGCATTATGCCGAAAGCGCGGACATTCCGGATGAGAAAGAAGAACAAGCCGCTCGCGCTGCCGGGTTCGAAGGCGCCGACAAAATCGGGACTTACTTGCGGGCGCTGATTCAGTTGCACCACGATACCCTGGCCGTGGCGGTGAAGTAACACAGTCGACTCGACTGTAAGAGCGCGTTTGGAAAGTCACTGACCGGTCACTTTTTATGCACAAAATGCTCTAGAACCCAACCATTTTAAGTGACCGGTCAGTCTCATTTTTGTACTTTTCTAAGCGTTGAAGCGGCAAGTTGACAGCCCACGAAACACGCAAAAGACACAAAAATAAAATGACCATTTCTCCCAACAAGCAAACCGAGCGACGTGTGCGTTGGTGGCCGGCCGTCGCCATCGGCGCGCTCACACTTGTGGCCGTCATATACATTTGGACGGCTGATTTTTCCAGCCGGCAAATGCAAATCCAGTGGACGGGGCAAATCGTGATTCTGGCGGTATTGCTTTTGCTCGTATGGCTGCTCTTTTTATCGCGCTTGCGCTGGAAAGTCCGGCTGATTTCTCTCGGCGCCACTATTTTGATGCTCGGCACGATACCGGCGCTCTTCCGGATGCGCGGCATAAGTGGTGACATCTTACCTATCCTGGAATGGCGCTGGGCAAAGAGCAAAGTCGACGCGTTGCCGGCCAGCCCGCCGATTCACGCTGACACCATGACCGCTGCCATTCCGTTGCAATCATCAAGCTCGGCAGAAAGTGCTCCATCGCTTCCATCTGCGTCTACTCGGCCCCAAATCGTCGAGGAAAAAGCGAAAGATGCGGCGCGAGAATTTTCCACCGACTACCCGCAGTTTCTCGGCCCGCAGCGCAATGCTATTGTGACCGGAATCAGATTGAATCGTAATTGGACGGAGCAGCCTCCAAAACAGGTGTGGCGCCAACCCATCGGCGCGGGTTGGTCGGCATTTGCGGTCTCGGGAAATTTCGCCATCACGCAAGAACAGCGCGGCAAAGTCGAAATGGTGGTGGCTTACGATTTGAAATCCGGCCAGGTGAAGTGGAGTCACGGCGATAGCACCGGTTACGAATCACCGATAACCGGCAGTGGCCCGCGCGCGACGCCGACGATTGCCGGCACTCGCGTTTACACCTTGGGCGGAACCGGCATGCTCAATTGTCTTGATCTGATCACCGGCAAGCGAATTTGGTCGAAAGATATTATTGAGGAAAATAATGCGCAAATCAACGGTTGGGGCATGAGCGGCTCACCGCTGCTTCTCGACAGTTTGGTGGTGGTGAGTGCCGGCGGCCGCGAAGGCAATTCGTTGGTGGCTTATCACCAGGTTACCGGCGCGCGAATTTGGAGCGGCGGCAACGATCGCGCGGCATACAGCTCGCCGCTCGTTGCGACGATTGCGGGCACCCGGCAAATCCTCATTTTTAACCAAAACAATGTTGCCGCGCACGATCCGGCGTCGGGCCAAATTATTTGGCAGCAGGCGTGGCCCGGCGGCAGCGAATGTGTGGCGCAACCGATTCCATTGCCGGACGACCGCGTTTTCGTTTCGAGCGGTTACGGCATCGGCTGCAAGCTGTTTCAAATTCAGCGCGGCGAAAACGGTGACTTGCACGCCTCGCTCATTTGGGCGACGAATCGGCTCAAAGCCAAATTCACCAACCTCGTTTATCGCGAGGGATACATTTATGGACTCGACGACGGAATTTTGGTCTGTCTCGATCTTGCGAACGGCGAGCGCAAATGGAAAGCCGGGCGATACGGCCACGGACAAATGATCAGCGTTGACGATCTGTTGTTGATTCAAGCGGAGTCCGGCGAGGTGGTTTTGGTCGAGGTGAATCCGCAAGCACCCGTTGAGTTGGCTCGCCTTGCCGCGTTGAACAGCAAGACGTGGAACAACCCCGCGCTCGCCGGCCGCTACCTGCTCGTGCGCAATGACCGCGAGGCGGCGTGCTACGAATTGCCGTTGGAAGTTGAATTATAACCAATTTTCTAAAAATTGTGGAGCACAAGATGAGCAATGGAGCAGCAATTGCGGCCGCTGCGGCTGCAGCAATCGCCAATGCGATCAAAGCTTCCGGTACGATTGTGCAAGTTGACCCAATTTGCCTGGAGACATCGAGCTTGTCGTCGCGAAGAAAATTTGGATGCCGGATTGAAAAAAACGCCCGAGCTTAAGCTCCGGGCTAAACGTGTTTCGATTTAGAAATTGACGATTAGGGCGCTTTAGCGTCCTTTCTATTTTTAGCCCCGAGATTCATCTCGGGGAAAATTATGGAGACTAACGAACATGCCACGAACCAACATTTCCTCCGGCACGCCGTGGGAACCCATCGTCGGCTATTCGCGCGCGGTGCGCCTCGGATCACATATTCATGTTTCCGGCACGACCGCAACCGGCGCCGATGGTAAAATCGTCGGCGTTGGCGACGCGTACGCGCAAGCCGTACAAACGCTAAAAAACATCGAGTCGGCGCTCGTTAAAGCCGGCGCCAGCTTGAGAGACGTGGTGCGCACGCGCATGTACGTGACGAACATTGCCGCAGATTGGGAAAAAGTCGGAAAAGCTCACGGCGAGTTCTTTGGCGAAATTCGCCCGGCCACGAGCATGGTGGAGGTGAGCCGCTTGATCGATCCTGCAATGCTGGTGGAGATTGAGGCGGAAGCGATTATAAGTGCTGAAAAGTAATTCACGCCGACCGGTATTTCAACACAAACAAAATGTCATTCTGCAAGAATCTTTTTTGCATTTAGCACAATTTTTTGGATGGCAAAAAAGATTTCTGCGGAATGACATTTTTAAAGTTTAGCCAGTCCGACTTGGTCAGCCGGTTTTTTGTGAAATTTGAAAAGTCGTTTTGCCAAGTTGAACTGATTGCATCATCTAATTTTTATGCCGCTTCAGCCTACGGCCGTAGGCGGCATTCCATTTCTTAGCCCCACGCCTTCAGGCTGGGGCGGTTTTTTTCATCCCGCGTTTTCTTTGGCCGCCTTCTTCAGCTTGTCGTTGGCCATCACGGCGAGATCGACGCGCCGATTGGCTTGCCGGCCTTGGTCCGAATCATTGGTGGCAATAGGCTGCGCTTCGCCATAACCCATGATGGTAAAACGGCTGGGGTTGACTTGCAGGCTGGCGAGATAATTCGCTACGGATTGCGACCGCAAGCGCGACAACTCGAGGTTGTGCTCGTCGGAGCCGGAGTTGTCAGTGTGCCCTTCGAGCAGGATATTGGTGTCCTGATATTTTTGCAAAATCGATGCGAGGTTCTTGAGGTTTTCCATGCTCGCCGGCTTGAGCGTGGCTTTGTTCACATCGAAGAGAATGCCGGAGTCGAACGTGATTTTGATGCCTTCACCGACGCGCTCGACTTTCGCGCCGGCGAGATCGCGCTTCATTTCCTCAGCCTGCTTATCCATGTAATTGCCGATGTATGCACCCGCTGCGCCGCCGACCGCGGCGCCGATGAGCGCGCCCATCAGCGTGTTGCCGGCGGCTTTGCCAATCAAACCGCCAACCACCGCGCCGGAGCCGGCGCCAATGGCTGCGCCTTTCTCCTTGCGGCTCCAGCTCGAGCAGCCCAGGCTCATCAACAGCATCGTCCCGCACAGCAGCAAAAGAATTGATTTTTTCATGGTGACTCTCCTTTCTCAAGTCCATTTGAGTTCGCAACAACGTTCTGTTAATTTGATTCCTATGGTGAAGTCGGACTTGCGCAGGCAGGTTTTCCAAATTTTCAAGCTTTCTGAGCGCAAGTCCGACTTCACTTTGAAGCGAAGGTTTTCTGAAGCTGGTTGATCAGCGCCCGGCGAACTTCGATCACATTTTCATTGAGCACTTTCAAATCCGGATTTTGGCGATTCAAGTAATTCAGCCCTTGCTCGTTGCCGGTGATCAAAAAGTCGCTGATTGCAACATTATAATTTCGGCGCTGGTCGAGGGGTTTGTCATTGATCAACCAGTTGTTTTGCGCTTCGCTCCACCCGGCATTCGCCGCGTGCAGATACCCGCCGCTGCCCTTGTTGGCCTGGCCTTGATCCAACACTTGTTTGAGCAAGCGCCCGCGCATCTCCACCAAAACCACTTTGCCGCCGAACGGCAATATGCGAATGACATCGTATTCGGTAATCGGGCCAGGCGGCAGCTCGTCGTCAATCCGAATCGAGCCGCCATTGAAGATCGCCAACTCGGCTTCGGGTGTGGCGTTGAGAAAAGCTTTGACGATGATTTCTGTCAGGTTGGTCGAATGATTCCGCACGCTCGATTCC
>Ga0247727_10000910_pt1 | contig 71949 bp, 58 predicted proteins | sample WisWelCaveWW1625_FD_202498 | JGI IMG/M metagenome (GOLD analysis project Ga0247727, IMG submission 202498) | Biofilm microbial communities from Wishing Well Cave, Virginia, United States - WW16-25 | ecosystem: Environmental > Aquatic > Deep subsurface > Groundwater > Cave microbial mat | place... | reverse complement strand
TCCTCCTCGCGGAAGAGAATCTCAATGTCCACTTTTTCATAACTTGCGGAAAAAGCACGTTGATAATCCCATAAGCGGTAACGGTTGTGGTTGCTGGGCGGGTTCAACCAGCGCTTCCACGCCGCTTCGGAGAACTTCAGCATCTCGAAGGGATATTTGAAGTAATGATCGCGCAGGTCCACAAAATGGATGTTCGCCCCGTCCGGTTTGGTGAGCGCGGCAAGCGCGCGGGTGATGCCCTCTACATCGTCGAGATGTTCATACACGGAATTGCTCAGGATGAAATCCACCGGCTCAAGATCCACCTCGCGGATGTCGTCCTGGCTAATCGTCATCCACTCGGGGCGCGGGCGCAGACCGCCGGTATCGGCAAAGAAGTATTGATCCTCCACGCCAAACAGCCTGCGGTTGTGTTCCTCATCCGGGGACGCGTATTTATCGCTCAGGATGATGTGCGCGGCGCCCTCCTTCAACAAGCCAAAGCCGATGTCGAAGCGACCGCCGTAGCCAAAGAGCAGGACGCGCTTGCCCTTGAGTAAAAGCCCGCGTGAGGCGATCACATCCACGTAGCGTTTCACCGCCCCAGCGGGATTCCGCGTCTCATAGCCGGGGCGCATGATGCCGCGCAGAAGCATGAAACGCATGATGGAATGCGGCACAAAGCGGCGGAAGATACGGGGAAGGAGGTAGGGGAGGTTCACAATATTTGTTACTCAATCATACTCCGTTGGTTGAGTAGGGCAAGTGATCTTCTTGCCCGTATCGAAACCAACAAGTTCAAAAAGTACTCCTGCAATAAGTATTCTTCCGTTTATTGGTGGTTTCGATACGCTCCTCACTTCGTTCGTCGCTACTCAACCACCGTGTAAAATTCAAACAGAAAATTCCTTCAACGCGGCGATGACGGACTTTTGCTCGTCTTCGGTCATGTTGGTGTAAAACGGCAGGCGGATCAACTGGTCGCTGATCTGCTCGGTGACGGGGCAATCACCTGTCTTGCCGCCGTGTTTCTCACCCATCGGAGAAAGGTGCAATGGTAAATAATGGAACACACCTTGAATGCCGCGTTCCTTCAAGTGGGCAATCGCGGCAGTACGCTTTTCGAGATTCGGGAAAAGCATATAAAACATGTGATACGTCTGTTCGCAATGTGCGGGGACGAACGGCATCTGCACGTGGTTCTCCTCCGCCCAATCGCTGAGTTCTTTGTAGTACGTTTCCCAAATTCGTTTGCGCGACGATTGGATCTCCTCACGCTTTTCCAGTTGGGCAAACAAATGCGCGGCGAGAATTTCGGAAGGCAGATAACTCGAACCGAGATTCACCCACGTGTATTTATCCACCTGCCCGCGGAAGAAGCGACTGCGATTCGTCCCTTTTTCGCGCAGGACTTCGGCATCTTCAAAATATTTCTCATCGTTGATGAGGAGCGCGCCTCCCTCGCCCGACGTGAGATTCTTCGTCTCGTGGAAGGATTGCGTCGCCATGACGCCGAACGTGCCGAGGTCCTTGCCCTTGTACTTGCCGAACAAGCCATGGGCGTTATCTTCGATGACGGGAATCTTGTGACGGTTTGCGATCTCCATGATCGTGTCCATGTCACAGCCAACGCCGGCATAATGCACGACGACGATGGCTTTCGTCTGCGGGGTGATGAGCGCCTCCAGTTTGGATTCGTCGAGGTTCAGCGTATCAGGTCGAACGTCGGCGAAGACCGCCTTGGCGCCGCGCAAAACAAACGCGTTGATCGTCGAGACAAAAGTAAACGACGGGACGATCACCTCATCCCCAGCCTGCAACTCCAATAACAAGGCGGACATCTCCAGCGCGTGCGTGCAGGAGGTGGTCAACAAGACCTTTGGAACATTCATTGCCTGTTCAAGAATGGCGTGCGATTTTTTGGTGAAACTGCCGTCACCCGCAAGGTGCGAGGATTGAATCGCCTGTTTGATGTATTCGAGTTCGGTTCCCACGTGGGTGGGCTTATTAAACGGAATGGGCATTTATTTTTCCTATGGTTGTATATATTGAGAACATGCTGAAATATCCTCTTTTGGGACAAGAAGTTGAACGCGGACTTTCTTCAACGTATCGAGCGGCTCGTAGAAACACAACGCCGGCGCAGAGACCCACTCGACCCAGGCATTGTTCTCCTCACCAAAATTATCCTCTTCGGTTTGAATACGCTCGTGAAGCGGGTTGGTGATGATAAGCGAGAAACGATGCGAGGCGAGGTCTTGATAAAAGGTTTTGAAATATGCCTCGTCCGCGCTCATCGCCTGGTTGATCAACACCTTCTTGTCGTATTCGGGCACGAGCGGAACACCGGTGATGTACCTGAACGTGAGCAGTTGACGCTGATCAATGAACAGGATTTCGCCGTTCGGCGCGGCGGCTTCGACGGCACTGCGGATATCTGCCAACGCTTTGTTTGCATCGTGTTCATACGGAAGCAACTCAGGAAATGGACCTTGCGGCGGAATATCGGCGAGGGTCATCACCCACACCATGTCCTCCTCCGCCACTTGTTGCGGCCGCATGGCTCTGACCGGGATATACGCGGGGATCATCACCGCAAGCACGAGAACGATGCGAACCCAAGACGGGGAATTGGCGGCTTGCGTTACCCATTCTTTACCGGATTGGTCCCAGGCAATCGCCCCGGCAAACAACAGACCGAGGATGAACATGTCCATGTTGTGCAGGTCGCCGCCGCCGCCGATCTTCACACTGACGATCAAGCCGACAGCGAGAAATGCAAGCAATGGCAGGATGATCGCCAGTTTCTGCCAGAGGTTCAAACTCCAACGATGAGTCGAGGAAAGATATATCAACACAGCGGTCAACGGTCCGACCGCGAGGAGCAAGCCCAATAAAATACCGTAACCGTAGGTTGCGTTCGGGAACAGGCGATACCACAACAAAGCCTGCGCCGATGCCTCTGAGCCGACTCCAGCTAGCGTCACACCAGTGCCGAGGCTGGAGGAAAAACCGGGAAAAAATTTGGCAAGAATCGAGGGGATGAAGAACGGCGCAGCATATCCGCCGAGTATGCCTGCCGCGCCGACTGAGATGGCGCGTGCCCACGCAGCACGGCCCAACTTCCCATCCTCAAGCGACGCGCCGCTGAGTTCCAACATCGCCGCCCACATGCCCGGTGCGAACATCCATGTGTAACGACTAACTTCGGCAAAGTAACTTGTGACAAAAATTACCGGCAACGCCAGCCAGAGAGGCTTCTTCCACGCGAACGCAACGAGGATGGCACACCACAACAAGGGTGGGTGGATTGGTCCCTGAATCACGAAGGTCATCGCCCAGATGGCGACAAGAAACCAATGCGAGCGATTTCCACTTTGAGTTTTGAATGCAACCAACCCGAGAATGAGATATGGCACTGCATTGCCGAGTCCGATCCACAACCGTTCCTGCCAAATGGTCACGCCGGGAAACAAAAACGGAACCCCGCCAATGAACTGCCTGCCAACATCAAGTAATACCGTAATAGGCTTATCGGCGGGGTAGATGTAAATATCACGCCCGAACAAAACGGAATAATCCCAAAACCGATTCCCCTCCGACCAGCCCAGCGAGAACGGGTAACTTGTCACATTGGCGAGTGAAACAGCAAAGATGGTCATTCCCGAAATCAAGACCAGCCCGGAAAATAATCCGTTGAAAGTGACTGCCTTATCATTCGAGCCAGTCAGCAGGTATCCAAGTGAAATGGCTGAAAACAACCAAAGCAACAAACGTAAATATTGCCCATGCAGGACGAGTCCCCAGGCGGAGTATTGAAGCAACCAAACGGGTAACGCAAGAATTGCAATCGCAAATACCCATCGAAAAAACCCGAGTTTGGCGCGCAGGCTCGCAAGCCGCGCCCCGACGGATAAAATTCTCTCGTTCCTCCACAAGGTAAGAATGATGCTTTGCAAAACCGCAACAGCAAACACAATGAACAGAAAAAACGCCACACCCCACTTAAGCGAAAATTGACCCAGCCACACACCGGTGCCCCAGGTGATGTTGTAGAACTCGTAGCCCGCCGCGGTTAATAAAGTCGTGGAGAGGGCGATGATGATAAGCCGCTGGATAAACGTTTTGCTTGTTGGCATCAACGACTCCCAGCCTTGCCCTGTAAAATTTCTTCAAAAAACTTCAACCGCATACTTTCCTTTTGTTCGGAACTGATGAGCCTCTCAAGTATTTTTCGATCCGCACGCTTGCCGCGCATACGATAGGCAAACTCCCGGATGGCTTCGCCGTGGGTCTGAATGTTATCCTCTTTGTTGGGAATCTTCAACAGGAAATCGCAGCCCGCATCGTCGAGGTCGGTGTCAATGTAGGCGACCACAAGCGGAAGCCCAAGTGCAAGGCACTCACGGCTTTTGAGCGTCGAAGCCTCGTCGAGTTGGATGCGGTGCAACGCCAGCGAACTGATCGCAACGTCTGTACGGGCGAGCACCTTCAAATATTCTTCGGAGGAAAGATAACCGTGCAGATTCAAGTTGGGAGGTAACGGCTCAAACTCAGGCAAAGATTCGTAACCGACAATATCGAGTTGCAAGTCAGGGAAGCGGCGGGCGAAATCCACGAGTTTATCAACACCATGCCAAAGGTAGCCGGGACTGCCGATGAAAACGAGGCGCGGCGTTTCATTCGTCGGCGCAGATAACGGCTTGAATGAATCAAGATCGATTCCATTGGCAATGACGCGTGTCGGTTTGCGATACGGGGCAAAGGCGGGAGAGGTTTCCAATTCGCCCGAGACAGTCACAAGTCCGCGCACGAGGCGCAGAAAAATTCCGCGCGTGAAGCGGTTATACAAACTGTACACTCCGCCCAAGTCCTCATGCTGTGTCAGATCGTTGGTGTTGATCTCCTCGACCACGGACGCAATATTCATCAGGCGATGCGCGGGGTAAACATAAATTCCGTAACGCAGATAGATAACATCAGGTTTGAATGCTTTGACTGCTTCGACCATTCGACTCGCGGCGCGGATGCGATTGAGTTCGGTCTGAAATTTTCCGCGCATATCATATAGAAAAACATCCGCTTCGATCAACTCCGAGGCTGGTTCGCCCGTGGACGCGTGCATGAACAACCGCGCCTCGTGCCCCAATCGCCGCCACGTTTCGACCTGGCTCTGAATCTTTTTGCCAACGCCTGAATTTTTCGTGCGCGCCCAATGCAGGCTTACATAGGCGATCCGCATTTACGCCTCAGCCTGATGGGTTCGTTTTTGGCGCGCACGATACCAATCGCGCCCAATGTTGTACAACCCTTTCAACAACGGACCTTCCACCACGCGCCCGTACGACGGGTAATCCCAAAAAGTTTTCTTCGGCGCGTTGAGAATTGCCTCAAATTCATCATCGGTGAGACCAAGTTTTTTAACCACGTACTCGCGATCTTCCTCCTGCATCGAAGGCTGGTACGTGGGCTTGTCCAATTCTTTCAGCGCGGCATCACGCGTTGTTTCGCCCGAACAGATCAAACTGGAGAGATGCGAACGGCGTTTGTCATATCCAAACTTTGTCGGCAATATATAACCCTGATAAAAACGCGTGTAAATGGATTCGTAATGCTTGCCGCCGTAATACCGCCAGCCCAATTCCTGTTCCAGAATTTTCATCGCTTCGGTCTTGTTGAAATCAATGTAATTCAAAATATCCACACGGCGATGCGTGAGCAGGCGGCGATAGTACGCGAAGAAACCGATGTGCGGAAATGTCTTCAGTCGCCCGCGCCCGAACTGTTGAAACACACTGCGGATGTATTTCCAGTCGAAGTGCCCCTGCGACCAGGCACGCGGCAGATGAGTTTCAGTGCGAACGTTGAAACCCGACACGATATATTTCACGTTGAGTTTATCCGCGAGATCGCCGAGAACTGCCCAGATGGCATGATCGCTTGGAATTTCCGAATCGGGTGTGGAGGCTTTGAGGAACGCGACCTGCAAACTTTTGAATTCTTGCCAATCAAGCACTTCGGTATCCAGGTCAATGCCGAGGTGCTTGAGGGTCTCTTCGATATTTTTGACAGCCAGCTCCGAATCCCAGCCGTTATCCATATGCACGGCAAGCGGACGCAACCCCATCTTCTTCACAAGATATGCCACGTACGTGCTATCCACACCGCCGCTGACGCCGACGAGACAGTCATACGGTTTGCCGCGTCCATCGCGCTTCATTTCATCCACAAGTTTTTGCAAATATTCCTCACCCGCCTTGCCCGTGACCACTTTTTGTTTCATCAAACGATCGTGGTCGTGACAATGGTTGCACACACCCTGCGAATCAAAGACGATGTCGGGGTCGGTGGTGTCCATCAAACAACGCGTACAAATTCGATACTCAAAAGTCATTCATTCGCTCCACACTCGTGAGGCGGGATGGCATCCCGCCTTACGCCTTACGGCATTACTCTCTTCAAGTCTTCCTGCGCTGGATAACTGATCAACACGCCGCGCAACGGACCCTGGAAGACAAACATGCTCCCCGCCGCCGCGGCGGACGCGCCCGCTTTCACCGCCTCCGCGAGGTGCTGGATATTCCCCGCTCCCCCGCAGGCGACGACGGGTACTGTCACCGATTCCGCCACGCGCCCGACGAGTTCGAGATCGTAGCCCTGCATCGTGCCATCGCGGTCAATCGAGTTGACAAAAACTTCGCCCGCGCCATGGTTTTCCATGTCAACGGCAAACTTGACCGGGTCGAGACCCATACCTTTCTTTCCCGCACGAGTAAAAACTTCATATTTGCCGAACAATGTTTTTTTTACATCCATCGAAATAACCACCGCCTGACTCCCGGCATGGTCTGCTGCTTGGCGAATCAACGACGGGTTTTCCACGGCGGAGGTGTTGAGCACAAATTTTTCCACGCCGATGGCAAGCAATTTTTTCACGTCCTCCATGTCACGGATGCCGCCGCCGTACCCCAGCGGCATGAAGCATTCACTCGTGATCTTGCCAAGCAATTCAAAATTCGGGCGGCGGTTTTCGGTCGTGGCAAGGATATCTAAAAGAATTAACTCATCTACTTCCTTGTCATTGAAGATACGCACGATGTTGATCGGGTCGCCGAGGTATTTCGGGTCTTTGAACTTGACTGTCTTGACCAATCCCTCGCCTTTCAACAACATGCATGGAATCACGCGCGGACGGATCACGATACACGCTCCGCAAAATTTTTTAGCAATTGCAAGCCAAACTTGTGACTCTTCTCCGGGTGAAACTGCGCCCCCACAATGTTGCCTTTGCCCAAAATCGAATGTATCGTCACGCCATATTCGGTCTCCGCAAGTACCGCCTCGGCATCCTTCGCGACAACGTGATACGAATGAACAAAATAGAAACGAGAATCTTCAAGAAGCCCACTCACCAACGGATGCTCGCGTCGCACGTGTATCTCGTTCCAGCCCATATGCGGGATTTTGAGATGGGCATGTTCCGCGTCGAATTTAAAGCGGATGGTCTCCGCATCGAACCACCCCAAGCCTGATTCTGTTCCCTCTTCGCTGCCCTTCGTCATCAGTTGCAGTCCCACACATAATCCAAGCACGGGAACTTTCTTCTCCAACACCAATTCGCCGACAATGGGCACCAAACCCGTTTCACGGAATTTTCGCATTGCCGCGTCGAATGCGCCGACACCGGGCAAGATCAACTTCTCCGCGGCGCGAATCACAGCGGAATCAGAGGAGGGCTCGGCTTTGAAGCCCGCTTTCTTGAACATATTCTTGATGGAGCCAAGGTTGCCGACGCCGTAGTCCACAATAACGATCACTCCATGCTCCTTATTGTAATCAGGCGATCCGCAAATACTTCGAAGTTCCGGCGCGCATTATATCTTTCCTGCCAGAGCAACCTGCTTCCTGTTCTTTTTGCCTGCGCCTCAACAGGATGATCAATGTACCAAAACAACGCCTGCGCTACATCCTCTGGTTTAGGATCTTCACCAAGCAATAAACCGTTTTGCGATGTGACGATCTCCCTGTTTCCTCCCACTGCTGTGGCGATCACCGGAATGCCGCAGCTTATCGCCTCCATGATCGAAACCGGGGTTCCTTCCGATTCGCTGGTATTAACGAATACATCCACAGGATTTTCGCAGTAAAAATCATACAATTTCGGCTGGCTGGAATACCCCGGAAAATACGCCCTGGCGTTGAGAGGTAGCGTCTCATCTGCACGTTTTTGCATGGATTCGCGCACGCCCGGTAGCTCTCCATTCCCAAAATGATGCCACTCAAAACGCTGCGCAGGGCGAATTTCCGCAGCGTATTTGAGACCATCGAGGATCAGATCAATCCGTTTCACGGGTCTAATCACCGCGCAGGAGGCGATGCGAAAAATTCCGTCATGGGAGGCAGGCGATTCTTCCCTTCCCTCCTCTACACCTAACAACGCTGTTTCAAACTTGTCCTGAAAATTCGGATATCTCTTCTTCAAATACGCCTCTCCGGCATATGAATCTGGAAAGACGGCGTCCGTTACCTTAAAAGCCTGGGATCGGCATGGAAGGTATGGCACTGGATAACGATCTTCATACAAATCATAGCCATGCGCCCGGGAAACCAGCTTCAAACGCGGAAATTTCCGCCTGGCAAGCCCAACACCTAGGGTCGCCGAATCAAACCAATAAGTATAAAAAACAACATCATCATCCACTACACTGCGCTCCTTAAACCAAGACTCCACCCATTCCTGAGTCAAGTGTGCACTGGCAACATAACCAGCCAGACGTCTCAACGCAGATGATTTCGTCCAGATCCGTGGGTTCGACAACAGATCCTGATAAAAGAATGTCGAGCTGGAAATTTTCAACACGGCACCAATCTTATTGGTACTTCTCAAGAAGGTCGAATAACTTTTATCCACATCGATACCGGGGGGAATACGAAGCAGACCGTCCATTGTTTTCGGGACGATGATAACTTTGCGAAATCTGGACTTCAAAGCCTCCAACTCAGGCTCGATAAAAGTCTGCTCGCGTGCACTGCCATATGGATAAGAAGATGTAAACAAAACAACGATCAATGCTTGTCTCAGCTTTCAGGCAGAAAATCTTGACGATGAGACGCAAACTTCTCAATCGCGGTCGCGTAATCATCGTGACGCCCAATATCGAGCCAGTAGCCATCAAAATCGTAGATGTTCACTTTGTGTTTCTCTTTGAGCAAACGCAGGACCAACTCAGGCAGATCGAGGCGTTTCCCAAGTTCGATGTAGTTGAGAATTTCGGGCTCAAAGATGTAGATACCCGTGCTGACGGCGTAGTGATAGACCGGCTTCTCAATGTAATCCCTCACCCAGCCATTTTCCGATTCGATCACGCCGAGGTCAATTTTTATGTCGCGCCGATAGGACGCGAGCGTAGCGATTGCACCGCGCTCTCTATGATAGTTCCACATCGCGGAATAATCCAAGGTGGAGAGTAGGTCGCCATTCATGACGAGGAATGTCTCGTTCAAATCGGGGATGAGCGAGAGGGGTCCTGCTGTGCCAAGCGGTTCCTCTTCACGCGAATAATCAATTTTGACGCCAAACTTTTCGCCGTCGCCACAATACGCCATGAGTAGTTCAGCAAGATGACCAACTGCGAGAGTAATATTTTTAAAACCGTGATGAGCCAGTTGTCGAAGAACAATTTCCACTATCGGCATGTCGCCGATGGGCATCAACGGCTTGGGGAATACGGTTGTGTATGGGGCAAGGCGTGCGCCTTTGCCGCCTGCAAGAATGACAGCACGCATGTTACACCGTGTACTCGTCGGGTTTGTACAGGTCGAGATGAGATGAAATCCATTCGATGGTGCGACGCAATCCCTCGTCGAGGGAGATGCGGGGTTCCCATCCGATCAACTCTTTCGCCTTTTGATTCGACGCCCAAAGTTTCATCACTTCGCTTTTCCCCGGGCGGATGCGCTGCGGATCGGAAACCAATCTTGGAGATTTGCCGAGAATGTCGAATATTTTTTCGGCAAGGTCGCCGATACGAATGGTATTAGCGTTGCCAAGATTGATCTCTTCGCCAAGCACGTTATCGGCGGAAGCGACACCCAGAAAACCTTCGACTGTGTCGGCGACGAAAGTAAAATCACGCGAAGGCTCGAGACTTCCCAACTTCACTTCGTCACGGGTGAGCGCCTGGGTGACGATCGTGGGGATCACCGCCCGCGCCGATTGCCGCGGACCGAACGTATTGAACGGGCGCAACGTGACCACTGGCACTTCGAACGAACGGTAAAAACTCTCGGCGATTCGATCCGCTCCAATCTTGCTGGCGGAGTATGGAGACTGTCCTTGCAACGGATGTATTTCATCGATTGGGACATACTGCGCCGTTCCATATACTTCGCTGGTCGACGTGTGTACCACGCGCCGGGTTCCAAAATCACGCGCCGCCATTAATACATTCAATGTGCCCATGATGTTCACATCAACAACTTCGCGCGGGTTCACATACGAATACGGTATGGCGATCAACGCGCCGAGGTGAAAAACAGTGTCCACGCCATCCACCGCTTTTCGAACCGCTTCGTTGTCGCGCAAGTCGCCTTGCATGATCTCGATCTTCGAAAACACATTGGCTGGAATCAGTTTCAACATCCCAACGTCGTTGCGCGAGTTGTACCGAACGAACACGCGGACGCGCGCATCTTCCCCAACCAGTCGTTCCACCAAATGACTGGCGATAAACCCGCCCGCACCAGTAACCAGCACACGTTTACCCTGCCAATTCATATTCACTCCAATTCCTTGACTCGCTCACGCCAATCGTTCAGCAAATCTAATAGCGAGTTATTCAAACTAATTCGCGGACTCCACCGCACTGCATCTTTCAACTTCTTCGCGCTGCCTACTTGGATTGGAACATCATTGCTTTGCACCTTGGCCGGATCCACAACCGCTTCCACCGGGACTTTTGCCTGCTTCAGCAAAATATCGAGGCATTTGCCGATCGCAACCGTGCGCCCTGAAGCGACATTATATGCTTCACCCGGCTTGCCTTTCTTTGCGATCAACTCATACGCGCGGACGGCATCGCGCACGTCCACAAAGTCGCGTTTCGCGTCGAGGTTTCCTGTCTTAATGACAGCAGGCTTGCCGGATTTTTCAGCAAGGGCGATCTGGCAGGCAAACGAGGAGCAAGCCATTCCCACTGAAAGTCCCGGTCCCAGCAAATTGAACATGCGGACGCAGATCACATGCAGTCCATGAACGTGAAAATACCGCATGGCAGCCATCTCCTGCGCGGCTTTGCTCAACGCGTAATGAGTCTGCGGTTTCAACTCGGATTTTTCTGTGACCATCCTTCCATTTTTCCCAGGACCATACACCGCGCTCGAACTCGCAACGACAACGACCGGCGATTTTCCTGATTTGACAAGCGCATCCAGAAGCGAGATCGTTCCAAACACCTGAGACTTGTACAGTTCCTCATGCGAATCGGATTTCAGGATGCCCGCAAGATGAAAGACCACATCAGGAGCAGATTTTTTCACGGCGACTTCGATGGAGTTCGACTCCGAAAGGTCGCCTGAATAATATTCACAGTCCACGCGCGGCGGGCGGATGTCGTATCCCGAAACCTTCCATCCTTTTTCAAAAAGATGACGGGCAAGATGACTTCCGACAAAGCCTGAAACGCCGGTGATCAGGGCGCGTTGCACAGGAATCATCCAGTCACCGCCAGCAGGCGCGACCATTTTTCGATCCAGCTATCCACTTCGTCGCGCGAGACCGCGTCCTTCACGAATTCGGGTTCAACACCGTTCGTTTTGCGGAAGCGCAATTGTTGTTTGACGCGTCGGTACATCGACCATAGCCGCGCGGGCGGAATCCATTGGAGGGAGGGCGTGGCAACTACACGAGAGGGAGGAGGCGGTGCGTCCATTTTGCCGGAAAGTAACTCAGAGATAAATCTCGCAAGGTTATCAATCGAGTCGCCGCGCTCCATCATTGCCGCGCGCGCCCATTCCTTTAAGCGCATATCGTCCGTCTGCATTCCGCCAGAACAAATTTGAATCAATTCATCGCAAATCTTGATATGCGTGAGCAAATCCTGCCACGCCACTTTCAGGGAGGCGGGAATCGGATGGGGCTCGACCATGAACACTGGCTTGCCTGCCACCGCGCCTTCGATGAGGCTGGTGCTGTGCGAAGACAAAACCACATCGCTGGCGAGAATCCATTCGCGGACACTTCCCTTTTGGATGATATGCAAATGGGAAGGAATTTCGGGCAGAACACTTTTCACTGCCGCATAAAATTCTTCCTGCGCGGCAGAAGGGCGCGGGCGGAGGATGATCTCTACCTGTTCATTTTGCGTGGCAAATGAAAACCACTGAAGCACATCGTTCAATGAACGCCTGCAATACTCGATCATTTCATCGATCTCTTCGAGCGATTGCCCGCCCCGGATGAATTGCTGAATGGTCGCTTCGGAATAGAACGCCCAGTTGTAGTTTTCGGGGAAGAAGATCCATCGCCGCGAGGAGTCGAGTTTATGAAGCGAAGCCAGTTCGGCGCGCGAAGGAAAATAACCGCGATAGGGTTCATCGTACAACGCATATGCCGGTTGTCCGTTGAGAAAGATATTGCCCTCGGCAAGTCCGTTACTTAAAAGGAAATTCTTGTATGCTTCGCTCCAGGCTTGATGAATGACATGCTGCGTGGCGAAGGCTCCGCGCGGGGTCTTGGCTTTCTGGTTGCCAAGATAAAACAACTGCTCCCACGAAAGATTGAGGAAAATGGACTCGCGCCAGTATGCCAGCAGGGCTTCATAACTTTCCTCCGTGTAACAGAACGGCAGAATGACGAGGCGAGGACAAAAGCGCGTCACCGCGACGGGGAAGCCGGTGGGCCAGTGGACGATCTCGACCGCAACACCGGCTTGTCTCAAGCGCGCAGTCACGGCGCAAGCCACATCCAGTTCGCGCGCCGCATGCTCGTAGAGGTAGACGACATCAACATCACGCACGGATCAATCGCTCGCTTCCAAAATTCGTTCGGCTAACGAAGCGCCATCGAGACGGTGATGTTTCAACGCTTCTTGCGGAGTGCCGCAGGCGGGCCAGCCTTCCACAGCAAACTGAATGACACGGTGTTTCGCCAAGGGCTGGTTGCGACTCGACGCCAGCAAATCGAGCATGTGATCGTACAACGCACCAGCAGGGTGATGATCTTCCTGCACAAAGACAAGTTCATAGGGCGAGATGATTTTTTCAAGCCATTTCACATCCACGCGGTTGAGCCACGGCATGTTGATCACTTTCAAGCCCACGCCGCGCTCGGCAAGCAGTTCGCTGGCAAGCAGGGCTTCATGCAGCATTACAGGTCCATAGGCAAAGAGGATTGCCTCCTTGCCTTCGGTCAGGGAAATGCCTTTACCAAGGGTTAATTTGTAGTCTTTCGGTAATTGGATCTTGCGCGGCGAGGGACCGATGATGAACCGCAACGCGACATTTTCCTTGGCTTCGTCAACAGCATATTCCAGGACCATGCGCGTTTCGTCCGCGTTGCAGGGCTGGAGGATGGTGCAATTCGGAAGCGCGGCAAACAACGAAATATCACGCAGGGATTGATGCGACTTGCCGGGACCTGCAGGAATCAACCCGGCATAATGCAAAGCATAGATGATCTTTGTTTTCTCGCTGGTGTTGTTATAGATCTGTTCATTGGCGCGCGAGGCGAGGAAACTGGCAAATGAGTTGACGATGGGCAGTAATCCTTTTTGCGCCAACCCGCCCGCCATCGAGACCATGTCCTGTTCGGCAATTCCGTTTTCGATAAAACGGTCTGGGTAAGCATATTCAAAGTCGCGCGTTTTGCAATCGGAGGAGAGGTCGGCATCGAGAACAACGATATCTTTTCGGCGCGCGGCGATCTCGACCAATGCCTGCCCATAGGCGCGTGCAACGAATTCATCCGTGACCTTCGCGGAAAGTTTTTCCTGCGCCGCCTGGCTCAACGGTTCGCCTGCCAGCATCGCGGCGGGCGGACGTTTTTCCTCGGGGGCGATATCCTTCAACTGAAGCGGAGTCAAGCCCAAATTGGAGAGTGAAGCGTTAATCCGTTCGATGAGTTCGTTGTATCCCTTTTCAAACGACTCATCATCCGGCGCGCCGGAATGCCAGGGGTACAGCCCCTTGCCCATTTCGAGCGCGATGGGGTGCTCCATGAACGAGATACCGCGTCCTTTGATCGTATCGGCGATGATGATTTGCGGCTTGCCTTTTATTGTTTTCGATTCAGCCAGCGCACCTTCGATCTCACGATACTCGTGCCCGTTAATGCGTTGCACATGCCAGCCGAAGGCGCGATATTTCGATTCAATATCGCCGAGACTCATGATTTTTTCCACCAGCATATCGGACTGCACTTTATTGTCATCCACGATGACGGTGAGGTTGTCAATATTTTGCTGGACAGCAGATTGAAGCGCCTCATAATTCTGACCTTCCTGCCACTCCCCGTCTCCGGTCAAGACGTATACCTGCCCACCGTTCTCGAAATGTTTCTTTGCCCAAGCCATTCCTCGTCCCTTCGAGATGCCCATACCCAGCGACCCGGAGTTGGCTTCGATACCGGGAATATTGAGATCGGGGTGACCATCGAGGCCACCAAAGCGGCGCAGTTTGAGCAGTTTTTCTTCGGGCAATGCGCCGAGGGAATACATCGTTGCATACAATCCTGGCACATCATGCCCTTTTGAAGAAAAATAAACATCGCGATCGGGACTATCGAAACCGACTTGAAGCACGTTCATTTCTTCATAATACAGCCATGTGACAATATCCATCGCACTGAACGAGGAGCCGAGGTGACCCGACCCCGCGCGCTTGACTTCGGCGAGCGTGTTGGCGCGGTTCATGTCCGCGATGAGCGCGAGTTTTTGATATTTGTCGATCGGTGCATTTCGCACGCGTTGGAATTCTTCGTAGGGAATGAGTTTGATTGCGACCATAATTTCCTTATGTCATTGCGAGCCGCCGAAGGCGGCGTGGCAATCCCCTCACGAGTCGGAGATTGCTTCGTCACTGCTCCGCTGTGCCTCGCCATGACGGTTAAATTTCAGGCAACTTCGCCTTTCCTGTTTTCACCAATTCATCGGCAAGTTGCCAGTCGTAGGGACGATTGACATCGAATCCCTCGTAGCCTTGTGTGAAGAATGGCATCACGACTTCACCTGCAATTGTGCGACCTTCAAACACAACACGCGAATACGCAATCTCGAGGCTAGCGTTTTGTGCATACACTTCCGGTAATGCCTGATAGGGCGTGCTGTGCCACGGCAATTCGGCGGGACTTATCGGGAGCAACGGTAGCATGCGCTTGCCGCGGATTACCCACATCTTGCCGGGGTGCTCGCGGCATTTCTCAACGGCGCGCAGGGAGTCCATACCATCCTCAGCAAGGAACTCCTTCCATGCGCGCTGAATGGTTTCAGGCAGCCGGAACGGACTCGTGGGACGCAGAATGCTGAAGCAGTCGTATTCGCGTCCCCTCTCTTTGAGTCGTTTGAGCGTGAACTCGACCCACTCGATATCGGGCGATACATCGCCGGAGATTTCCGTTGGACGCAGGAATGGAACTTCCGCGCCGTATGTACGCGCAACCTCGGCATACGCTTCAGAGTCCGTTGCCACCACAACCGCAGAAAATATTCCGCTTTGCCTTGCCGCCGCAATCGTGTACGCAATGACAGGATGCCCCGCCAGCGGGCGAATGTTCTTGTCCGCCACGCGCTTCGAGCCGGAGCGTGCGGGAATTAAAGCGAGGATGCTCTTCGTGCTCATTATCTAAATTTCATTTCCTTGTTGCAAAATACCAAGTTTGGTAATCAGTTCGATCAAACTGCCTCATATTAACCGGCTCACGGGCAGGTTTCAATCCTGCTTTGGCAACCATTTGGTCGATCTTGCTTCGGCTGTAAAATGTTGTTTTGTCAGGCACATTTATATCGTCGATTACATAATCTTCATCAGCCGGACTCCAATAGGTGCTATCGTCATATGAAAATGCAGCTACTCCTCCCCGAGCCAATACACGACGGGTTTCATGCAGATATCCTTGAACTCCATCTTCGAGCATGTGAGTAAAAACAGAACCAGCGATCATGACATTTGCCCAATCATCAGGAATCGGCAGTCGAACCTGTCCTCTTGCAATGCCGCCTTTTGGATTGTAGTAATCGTTATAGATATCAAGATGAGCAAACTGAAAATTCTCACCAAGCCATCCGAGCCGCTCTTTCGACCACTTCGTAGCTTCACCTTGCACCTCGACACCTAAGTAAGCCCCATCACCGTTAAGGAAATTTGCTAACGCAAAACCGAGGTATCCCCAACTACACCCAATATCCACAAGGTGCGAATTCGGTTGGAGACCCGCATATTTCTGCAAGAATAATCCATAATGTGTAGCTGCAACAAAATAATCAGTCAAGGGCTTGCCGCTTGTCATCATACGCTTGCGTAATTCCTCCACATCATGAAGCGTGCCGACAATTTGATACATTTCCAGACCCGCAGCGAGATCAGCTCGATACTGACGAAGTATCTTGTGAAGACTCCTGCGGCCTACACCACGAACCTCAGGGGTATGGCTTAATGCATCGCGCAATTGCGAACCTTGATCCTCCCAGTATTTCAAAAGTCGTTTTTCACGAAAATCGAGCGGCGAGCACCGGAAATTGCCATCCAATTCCCTGTCCTCAAAAAATCTGACGTCGACTACTTTTGGCGCAGGCTTGAATGGCTCAGGATTGTTCAGCATCATTGGATTCGGATTTTTATCCTGCTTCATCCAACGGGCGAGGAAGTCTGCGGAAACTATCAACGGTATCAGACCCTCGACTTGCGAACAATGAATCAAATCCGCTTTTTCTTTGCGCGCTAGGCGCAAGCCCAACTCGACCGCCTCAGGGAAAATGGCAACGTTGTCATCCCTAACCAGCGCAAGATACTTCACGCCTGACGCCATTGTCGTGGAAAATAAGCGCTGGATCGAGTGATCGTACGAGACAACTGTTTCGCCCGGTTGAATGACTCTACCCTTCCACCCCGATTTGATAAACTCTCTTATTTTTCTGAGTGGGGCATACGCCAACTCAAGAACTTCCTGGATCAAACCAATAGGGATGAATTGCCTGTGTTCTACATGAGGATATCGGGCTGATGGCTCCTGGTGATGCCACACAACTTTATGTGTTCGAGAAAGCCGTGCATGAATCCGTTGAGGAACGCCCACATCGTAGAGCCATGCTCTCTTTCTAATGAGATCAGACAATAACACAACCACAATTTCATTATTCATCATTGTTTTCCATTCATGATTTTCTAAAGTTGCTCCGGATCAATATTGATGTACAAATCTTTCAATTCGGAATAGATGTTCAACGCTTCGGTGCCCGGTTCGCGCGAACCGTTGCCCGATTGTTTCCGTCCGCCGAACGGCATGTGAGGTTCGGAGCCGTATGTTCCCGCGTTGACGACCGCCACGCCGGTCTGCACTTTCTCGCAGAAGCGCATCGCACGGTGAATGGATTTGGTGTGGATGGAGGCGGTCAGTCCATACGAAGAATCGTTGGCAAGAGCCAAGGCTTCTTCGAAATCTTTGACGCGATACAGAATGGCTACTGGGCCGAACAACTCGCACTCCGAAATTTCGTCATGCGGTTGCACACCGTCAATCAACGTGGGAGCCATGTAGTACCCAGCGCGGTGGGAGTCATCGGTTAGGCGCTCGCCGCCGATAAGGATATTCGCTCTATTTTTCCTTGCGCGCTGCACCGCGTCCAACATGGCATTCAATTGACCTTCGTTGATGACCGGACCAAAGTCATCCTCATCCGAGGTTCCCACACGCAGTTTCTTCGTTTTCTCGACCAACAAATTGCGGAAATTTTCATAGACCGAATCAAAAATGATCACGCGGCTGGTGGAAGCGCAACGTTGCCCGGCATTGCTGAACGCGGAGAGCAAAACCCACTTTGCGGCGTTTTCCAGGTCGGCATCGTCACAGACCACGAGTGCATTCTTACCGCCGAGTTCGAGCGAGATGCGCGCAAAACGTTCGCCCGCGGCGCGCTGGATGAACCTCCCCACTTCAGTCGAGCCAGTGAACGAGATCACGCCCACATTAGGATTTTCAACAAGAGGCGCGCCGGCTTCCTCGCCGAAACCATGAACGATATTCAAGACGCCATCGGGCAAGCCTACTTCCTTTGCAAGTTTGCCGACGATCCACGCGGTGGCTGGCGTATCTTCGGAGGCTTTCAAGATCGCGGTGTTGCCACAGATCAATGCAGGGAAAATCTTCCATGCCACGTTGGCGATCGGCGTATTTGCCGCAATGATGAGCCCTGCAACTCCGATGGGCTGGCGGATGGTCATCGCGTATTTGTTCGGCGTTCCGCTTGTGGTCGTGCGACCATAGAGCCGTTGACCTTCGCTTGCATAGAACAATCCGCATTGGATGGCTCCGCCCGTTTCACCGAGCGCGTCCTCGTTGGATTTGCCGGTCTCTGCCGCGACAATGCCTGCGATCTCCTCTTGATGATCCTGCATCGCGACCACGAGTTTGTGCAGGAGGAGTCCGCGCTGGACGGCGGGCGTGGAGGACCAACCGTCGAAGGCGCGTCGAGCCGATTGGACGGCGGCAGTCACATCGTCCGCGCGTGAGCGGGCGGCGCGAGTGAGGAGTTGTCCGTTCGCGGGGTTCAACTTGTCAAACCACTCGCCCGCGTTGGCAGGGCGTTCCTCGCCGCCGATCCAGTTGGGAATTTTTTCAGGAATCATGCAAGGTCCTCGAACAGGATGTCGTCGTCTTCGGCAAGAGAACGTTTGAGCTTTTTGCCGAGGATGTTATCGAACTCATATGGAGGCAGTCCATCGCCAGGCGATTTGATGGCGATATCCGCCGCGGTCAATGCGTGACCGGACGGCAGGTCGCGGCCCGCGACGAGTTTCTTGCTCAACTTGGAGATGGGCGCCACTTCGTTCGGGTAGACGCGTTTGACGCCGTCGCCGAGAGCTTCGCGCAAACGGCGCAGGTCGCGCACAAGTTTCTTCATGCCGATCAGTTCGAGCGAAAAGACCTGGTCGGTGCCTTTCCACGTGTGGTTGATGGTGAAGTGCTGTTCCACGATGCGCGCACCCAGCACGTAGGCGGCGGTCGCCATCGCAATGCCGTTCTCGTGATCGGACAGACCGATGACATTTTCAGGAAACTGCGCGCGGAAGGTCTCGATGACGCGCAGATTGAGGTCGTGATGTTCGGCGGGATACGATGAAGTACATTGTAAAATCGCCAGTTGCTGGTTGAGAGGCATGATCGTATCGTAGGCGCGTTGCACATCCTGCATATCTGAGCCGCCGGTGCTGATGATCATCGGCTTGCCAAACTTCGCAACGTGCTTGAGCAAAGGCATGTTTTTCAAATCGCCCGATGCTATTTTGTAAACGGGCATATCAAGTTCGGCGAGGAAGTCTGCGCTGGGGATGTCGAACGCAGTGGCAAACATGGTCAGGCCAAGTTCCTTCGCGTACTGTCCCAGCGCCTCGAACTCTGCGCGCCCGAATTCGAGCGCCTCACGATGCAAACCATAGGTGGGGCCGAAACTGTTTTCGTTGTCGTACGGCTTGTCATACATCGCCTTCGTGAACAGCGATTTGTTGTCGCGCTTCTGCAGTTTGACGGCGTTCACGCCGCATTCCGCCGCGGCTTTGAACAACTGCTTCGCCTTGTCCAAACTGCCTTGATGGTTGTGCCCGATCTCGGCAATAATGAAGCAATCCGAGTCATCGGAGATGGTCAGGCCTTCAACGGTCAGATTTCGTGCCATCGATTTTTCCTTCCTTCTTGAAGATGTAGTTCCAGATGATGCCGTCTCCGCGATCGTGTGCGGACGTGAGTTCGAAGCCCGAGGAGCACAGAAGTTCCCGCACCTGATCCGCCTGTCCGCCCGTCTTTCGGACCTCCACCAGGATGGACTTGAATGACTCGCTCTGGATCGCTTTTGTCGCGCCCTGCAAAACAGCCAGTTCCGACCCATCTACATCCAATTTCATATGATTCGGTTGGGGAAAACCAAACTCGGAAACCAGGTCATCGAGGCGGAACCCTAGAAGCCTTTGCCGGTACACCGCGCCAGTGCTAGGAGGCGCCGCGTTGGCGCGGTCGACAAGCCGATGCTCGGCATCACCTGCGTCGAGCGAATGATAGTCAAAGTCAACCATGCCGGTTGCACTGTTCAAGGCGAGCATGAACGGATGCACGCTGTCCTGGCACCGATTCAAGAGGATGTTCCTGCAGAGTTGATCGTACGTTGAAAACCCCGGCTCAAAGGCGTATACGTCGACCTGCCCACGAAGGAATTTCGACGCAACGAGTGAATAAGCGCCGATGTTTGCGCCGACATCATACATCACATCGCCGGCTTTTACGCTGGCCTCGATCCAACCCACGGTTTCCGGTTCCTTTTCGCAGGCGCGTGCCCGCCGAACACTTAGGCCGGAATCCGCATGGAGAAAGATGTCCTGCCGCGGATAGTCAAGTTTGACGCGCGGGTTTAGTGTATGCTTCAAACCGGCCTTTGACCGACTTGGAAGCGGGAAGACCAGGACGCGGTACAGATAAACGAAAAAGGTTTCAAAACCAGCCCAGACCAGGCCGGCTGAATACAACACTGCCCTTTTGATCATATCGACGGGATTGGTTCTCAAACCGGCTTTGAACTTATCGAGTCTGGTTTTCACGCCGATCGCTCCACAGACATTTCAGTAACGGCGTCGGGCTGAAGCCCCATCGCAATATTCTGAATGGCGCGCGCCATTACGTCGAGGGCGCGGGTTTCCAATCCGCGCGGCCGGACGAAGTCAAGGACGAACTGCTTCCGTTCCTGTTGCCTTTGATCCTGCCCGGCGAGGATGCCTGCAACAGCGGAGAGAAAACCTTCCTGATCGGGGACCAACTCCAAAAAACCGGCGTCTAGCAGGTGGCGGAAGTGAGGGATATTCATTTGCGTACGGGCAAACCGCTGTTCTGCGATGGCAATGCAGGGTTTGTTCATAATGGCAGCCTCGATGAATGCGCTCGTATTGATCCCGGCCACGCCGATGGCGTAATAGAGGGAGTGGTAATAATCCTGGATCATGTCGGAGGGTGCCATGCTTTTCTGATTCACGGGCCAGACCGCGAAACCGGTGCCATTGGGCGGATGGTTTTTCCAGGGTGCAAGGTTCTGTGGATGCGGCCGCACGAGAAATGTCAACTCGCTGAGACGGGGATCACGCTGGAGCCCTTCCGCCAATTCCATGATGTAGGCGGTCTCATCGCCGCTGATAAACTCGGACGAACAAAGGTATAGCAGGTAGGGCCTGGCCGGATCGATGCCGATGCGTTCACAAAACGTGCGGCGGTCGAAGACCGGCTCGATCTCGAACCATGAATCGAACTTGGGCGCGCCGGTGCAGTAGACCTTCTCCGCGGGGATATGGTGCAGTTCCTCCGCCTCGCCCACCTGCCCCGGGTTCCACACAAACAGATGATCAGGCACCACGTGCAAAGTGCCTTTGGTGGTCAAATTGTCCCAACTCGGGACGATCAATATGGTGGGTATGCCCAGTTCCTTCGCGGCTTTCAGGTAGTCTGTTTCCTTCGAATACGGCAGGATGGCTGAGGCGGCCACCATCACGTCCGGGTTCACATTCGCCAGTTCGCGCTTGATGCGGCGGGCCATGGGCGCACTGGATTCCAAACGACGGAGAAAGTTCCAAACAGAATCCCGGCTCAACCATGCGCGCCCTTTCTCTGTGCGGGTGAGCGGCTTGAGAAAGAACGGAACATAGGCCGCCCAGCGCTCGGTCAATAAAGGCGAGGTCGGTTTGCGCAGTCTTAGATAGGCGATATAACTGATCAGCTCACGCAACGGGTTGAGGATGATCTGCCAGGCGTCCCCACGCGATGCGGACCAATCCATATGGTACGGCTGTGCGCCCGGCCCAAAGGGATACCGCATCTCAAAATTGGCATTGCGGGCGCGGTCGATCAACACGCAGACGTCATACCCCTTCGCGACATATTCGCGCGCAATCGGGTCGAGCGGCGCCCAGAAATTGTAGTGGGTGATGACAAAGAGAATATTCATAATTTATTTTTCGAATATAGCCTTCAGCTCATCAGGAATACCAAAACCAAAGCAAATGATATAACAAACGCTTGCAGTTACAATCGCACCCAGGCCGGCTAGAAACATTCTTCCCCAGATCAAATCAGGGTAGAAGGAGCTGGCCATCGATCTAGCAGACAAACTCACAACAATACCTGCTAATGTTGTCAAAACAATCCTTTCTGTATATGTCCTCACCAAATTTGCTCTAAGTAATATGCCTATCATGACTGCGAAGTTCATAACCAAGCTGGTCCCAGCATACAAGATCCATGCCCACGCCGCACCTACAATTTGCAGCCGGTTTACAAGGAACAACACCGTAAGTGGATACCATAAGAGCGCCAGAGTAACATACCAAGTAGTATAGCGGGTCTTTCCCAACGCCATAATGCCCTGATAAAACACAGTGGCATATGAGAGCAGGATATATCCAATAACATAGACGGACAAGACCGCAGATCCGCCCATGATTACTTCAGTGTTGCGAGTCCAAATCGCTAGTATCTCTGGTGCAAAAAAAGACAGAGGAAGACCCACTGTCATGCAAATAACCATCATTACTTTAGTGTTTCGAATCAAATGTCGAGCAAAATCAGTCAAGTCATTCAATTGGGCAAGTTGACATGTTTGAGGATAAGTTGCAGAAAGAAAAGGAGCATAGAATGTATCCAAAAGCCGAGCACCTGAAACACCAATATTGTATATACCCAAAAACGAAATGGGCAATAGACGACTAATCACAACACGATCTGCTTGGGTAATAACTAAGCCAATACCATTTATCCAAATCAGATCCATGGAGATTTTCCATAATTTCTTAATTTCACTCCAATCAAAAATTATATTTTGAGGCTGCTCAGGCGCTGGTAACACCCGATATGCGAGATAGCGTGTTACCAACAATTGGATAACAGCAATTACAACACTGTTAATATAAAACCCCACTACAGACTGCCACAACCAGACAACAATCGCCGATAAAATCGCCTGCATGATCGCAAACCCGGAATTCAGCGTATTTCCCACCACCTGCCGCTGCGCTCCGATAAAAACAGCCTGATATACGCTATTGGGAAAGGTTACAGCTATGGAAACGGAAATCAATAGCAGACAGATGCGCAGAGTTTCAGGGGTAATCGTTTCGGTTTTGAGCCAATCCGTACTTAGCAGGCCGGAAAAAAGAATCAAGACGAGACCTAGCACGAAGCCGATGATCCAATATGTGATCTCAAACGTCCGTAAAAGTCCCGGCGTTGTGGGGCGAAGCTCCAACAAACCGTCGCGCCGGGCAAATTCACGTTGAAGCGCTGAACCCAAACCCTTGGTGAATATATTCAATAGAATTAGAAGCATGGAGAAAAAACCTACCAACCCATATCCTTCCAATCCCAAGTAGTGAATATAAAAAGGGACAAGGATGATGGAGATGACAGGGAAGATCAACTGCCCAATAAAGTTAGCGATTGAATTACGAAAGATCATCTGAATAATGAGTCCATAAAACTACGATATGGCGCGGCCAAGATGGTAACGCACACCGCTGAACAACCAGCGCACCCTGGAGGCTAACACATGCAATGCCAGTCTTGATACGATCAAAGGGATCAGAAACTTGCCACGTAACGGAATAAGCGGTGAGCCCAAAAGGTATGGACCTGCGGACAGTAACATCTTCTCCTTGGCAAAAAAATCCTGCCAAACGCGACCCAAGGCCTCACTCTTGTAACGCTCGCCAAAGGAAGAGTTGCTGATCTGACGAATATGCAAAACCTGATCAACATAACGGAATGGGGCAATCAATGCGGCCTGACAGACAAAAAGCCTGTCACCGCCCGCCACCGCGGGTATATCAGAAATTGCCCTTTTAATGAATTCCGCACGATACAATCCATAAATAAACAGGTGATAGGGTTTTCCCTCGGCCAACTTCATGGCAAGCTGAAAGCGATTCATGTAGTTGGGGTTGGCTTTTCCGGTGAAGTTGATCACATCGAGAGGCAATTGATCCTCCCGAATCCTCTGCACTGCCGACATCGCTACAACTGAATTCGGATACTGCTCCAACTCCTGAACCATTCCATATAAGAAGCTAGGCTTCCATTGATCATCGCAAGCCCCCCACATAAAATATTCTCCATCAGCGAGGCCAACCACACGGCGAAAATTCGCTAACGCACCCAGATTCTCATTATTCCGAGAGTAATGAACTCGTTTATCGTTCTTCATATATGTAATGCAAATATTCTGAGTATCGTCGGTTGAAGCATTGTCCGAAATAATCAATTCAAACTGACCATAATCCTGTGCAAGAAGCGAATCCAAAGCACGATGAAGGTATTTCTCCCCGTTATATACGGGCATCCCAACGCTAACAAGCGGTTTTTGTTTCACTCGTTAATTCTCCGCAACCATGCCCCGGGCCAATGAGTAAGATTCCGGTCTAACAGACTCTCATTGAAGGGCCAGACGGGTTGTTCGAGGATGAATTCCGGGTGTTTTGCCGCAAAGTTTTCCGCCGCGTGCGTGGGGTTATCGTCCGCCCACCCCGCCTGACCGCGCGGGGCATCATATAAATCCTTCATGATCCCATCGGTCGCGACAATATACGAACCCGGCGTGACCAATCCGTGATATGCCTTCAATTCAGCCAGCACGTGTGCATACGTGTGATTGGAATCAAGCAGGACAAGAACAACTTCTCCAAGTTGGATCAGGGATTTAACCCGGCTCACCACTTCCTTTGAAACTGAATCGCCTTCGATCAGCGTGATCAACGGGGATAACTCATGCGCTTCGACCGCCCCTCGATTTGCCGCATGGATTTCAATATCCACACCGATCACGCGTCCTCTGCCCATAGCTTTGCAAAGACTCGCATAATAAACAAGCGAGCCGCCATGCGCCACACCGGTTTCTACGATGACATCGGGTTTAACCCGATAGAGCACCTCTTGCGTGCGGACCATATCCTCCGGCAATTGGATGATTGGGCGTCCCATCCAGCTGAACGTGTAACTGTATTTCTCGTTCCACCCCACCTTCAACCAGATCTCAGAAATTAAATCGAAGGCTTCTTTCGAATAAAGATTGATTTCTTTTTTGTTACCATCCTGCTGAAACAGCAGGGTTTTATCGTTTGTATCAATCGTCAATTTCATTGGTTCTCCTCCACCTCGTTCGCCAAATCAAGGATTTGAATATCCAGCTTCGCTTCACGCAACAACCCGGCGACCTCATCGTGATAATTCGGGTTCATCAAGATCACTGTAGTTATCCCGTATGACGGGAGCGCATGATAGTTCACAATCGGATGGCCGGTTCCCGAAAGGGAATGCCCCTGCTTGCGCGGGTTCACGTCCACCACACAGGCAATATTTTTATGGTTTGCATCCACCAAATTTGCAAATGTGACACCTTTGGCTCCCGCCCCCCAGATGGCAACGCGGCCATCCTTGTTCAACGATTCAATTCGCTCCCGCCAGTTTTTCTTGAGATCTTTTTCCAATGTGGCAAATTCTTTTGCAAGGGCTGGAACATCACCCGCATCGTAGACAACTTCTCCACTGGTAGTAGAAGGTAACGTACCTGCCTCCATCCAGAGATATTGACCACCGAATACAGCTTGAACCTGCTCCACTTTGAATCCGGTTCGTTGAAAAGCCGTTGTAAGAGACTGTGCGGTGAAAATCGAACAGTGTTCATAAAAGAAATCCCAAAACGTTCGGTTGCGTAAGATCCATTTCACGGTTGGGGTTTCAAAAAAAACATACGCAGAAGGTGATTTGCTCAATGCGTGACGGACAGAGTTCAACAAATCCAACGGCTCCGGGATATGCTCGATCACATGGCGGCAAATCACAACATCCGCAGGAGTACCAGCCTGTTCGGGTCCATAATACGATTGTTCAAACCGCACCCTCCCATCCATCATTTCGGGGGGGCCAACGTAACTTGGATCATAACCAATACCAGTATTATTTCCCTTCTCCGCCAAGCGTTTGAGAAAATATCCATCTCCGCAACCAACTTCCACGACGCGACAATTTCGAACGCCTTGCTGGTTGATCAGGTAGTCAATCAGATCTGAAAGATACTGATTAAAGACCTGCGAATAAAACTGGGCATTGTCATAATCCTGCCCGTAGATCAGCAAGCTGGGGTCGAAGGTTGAATTGAATACAAAACCACATCGTTCACATACGGTCAGATTCAAAATACCGCGCGGGACTTCGCGAGCCGCATTTTTCTCCGCAACCACTGTGTTTTGGCGAGCCGGCACGCCCTCGCGGGTGAGGAAAAGATTGATTTGCGTACTCTCGCATACCGGGCAATTCAAGCGTGTTGACATTCCTATTCCTGCTTCTTCCACCATGTTATGGTCATCTCAAGGCCATCCTCCAGGGAATGGCGAGGAGACCATTTCACTTCATGGTTAAGGCGGGATGCATCGCCAACTAATAGTGGCGCATCCGATGCTGATGCCGGAACAGCACCGAGGCGGACGAGATCGGGTCGTCCAATTTTTTCCGCAATTCGATGAACAACGGTCTGGATTGCGACCGGCTCGCCGGAGGCAATATTTACCGCGCCTTCCACTTCACTATCCAGCAGAGAGGCGAAGGCAGAGGCAACATCATCCACGTGCAAAAAATCCCGTATTTGATTCCCGTGCGTGCATAAGGCGGGCTGGTCATGGAGAAGCGCTCGAACGACGGAAGGCACCAATCTCGTGGGGTGCTCATGCGGTCCGTACAAAAAAAATATCCTGCCCCATGCGGCGCTCAAACCTTCCTGATCAGCAAAGCTCATCAACATTTCACACAGCGCTTTCTTACAACTTCCATACAACGTGGCGGGGTTCAACGGCGTAACCGCTTCTGAAGAGTAACCATAACGCCAGTCATATTCAGCGCACGAACCCGCCATCACCGCGCGTCGTCCACCTTGGGATTTGAAATTCCTTAATAACTCAAGGCTGGCTTGCACCCAACGCAGATTCTCTTCCGAAGTCCAATAGACACCAGGTGTTGTAATCCATGCAAAATGCAACAAATGACTCGGCTGTATTTTTTCGAGCAGAGTCGAAAGGCTTTTTGAATCCAGCAGGTTGGCTGTGTGCCAGAGTACGGAACCAAGTTCAGGTTTCTTTCCAGCTTCGGAAAGAACCGCATGGACTTCAAATCCCTTTTTCAGGAGAGACGGAACACAATGTCGGCCGATAAAGCCGTTTGCGCCGGTGAGGAGTACGCGCTTCATGATCGAAATGCTGGGTACTCCCGATCGCGCACGGAAACGATTTGCTCATCCTGGGGCCACTCAATCCCAAACGCCGGGTCATCCCAGCGCACACCGCGGGCGCACTCCGCGTGAAAGAACTCGGACATCTGGTAGAAAACTTCCGTATCATCCGCCAGCGTTTGAAACCCGTGCGCCAACCCAAACGGGATATACAACGCGCGGCGGTTTTCTGCAGATAATTCCACGCTGACCCATTGCTTGAACGTCGGCGAATCGGGACGCAAGTCAACGATCACATCGTAGAGCGCGCCCATTGTGCAACGGACGACCTTGGCTTCCGGAAAAGGCTCCACTTGATAATGCATCCCGCGCAACGTGCCCTTCTTCAGGTTGAAAGAGATATTGCATTGTACAAGGTTGGTATTCAAGCCGAGTTTCCCGAACTCATCGGCGCACCACGCGCGCGCGAAGAATCCGCGTTCGTCCTCACGCTTTTCCAGATCAATGATATATGCGCCTTTCAACTTCGTCTCGGCAAACAACATTTCAAACGACCTTCAATTCAGGGATGGGGATGATGAACTTGCCGCCGCGCCGACGAAACTCGGCTTGTTGTTCAAGGATTTCATCGGCAAAATTCCAGGTAAGCAACAACACGTAATCAGGCTGTGTCTCCAGCAATTTCTCCGGCGCGTGGATGGGCAAATGTGTGCCGGGCGTGTAATGTCCCTGCTTGACCGTACTGCGATCCACCACATACACCAACGTTTCCGCGCCGATGCCGTAATAATTTAACAGGGTTGTGCTTTTGGCAGAGGCGCCATACACAACAATGGTCTTGCCCTCTGTTTTGAATTTCATCAACAGTGCTAACAATTCCACGCGCAAACGCTCGACCTTTTCGCCGAAGTTCTGATAGAACGAAAATTGATTCACGCCCCATTCCGCTTCCTCCTTCAACAACATATCGACTCGAGGTTTGCCATCTATCGCAAGCGAACGGGGTCCGTCGGTGCGCTGGAAATATACGCGCAGGGAACCGCCGTGCACCGGTAAACGCTCCACCTCCACCAGCGTCAACCCATGACGGGAAAAAAGATTTCGAAACGAAGTGACCGAGTAATAACACAGGTGTTCGTGATAGACCGAATCAAACTCTACATGATCCATCATATCTTTGACGTAATGATTTTCAATGACCGCGACGCCGTTTGGTTTAAGCAGAGTGGCTATGCCTTTGACCACGCCCTGCAAATCTGCGACGTGCGCGACGACATTATTCGCATGAATGACATCCGCCGCTTCGCCCCGCCCTTTGAGTTGCTGTGCCAGCCCTGCATCGAAAAACTCGCTGACGGTGGGTACGCCGCGTTCCTCTGCGACTCGCGCCACATTGCGCGCTGGTTCGATCCCCAGCACGCGGACATTCCTCTTCATGTAATTCTGCAAAAGATAGCCGTCGTTGCTTGCCACTTCCACCACGAGGCTGTTCCCGTTCAACCGACAGCGTTGCATCATTTGATCGGCAAGCGTTCGGGCATTTTCCAACACGGTATCGGAGAACGATGAGAAATACAAATATTCCCGAAAAAGTTTTTCCGGCGGCACCGTCTCGGTGATCTGCACGAGCGTGCAGCGCGGACAAAAAACCAGATCGAGAGGAAATGTCTCCTCCGGCTGATCCAGCTGTCCCCGCATGAGAAGCGCATTAGCGAGCGGCATCCGTCCCAATGCGAGAATCGGCTGGACGTCCAGCGCGCCGCATGACCGGCAGGCGAAGGTCAATTTGCCTCCAGAAAATTTCGGTACCAAGCGAGGGTACGGGTTAATCCCTCGTCTAATGTGAAGAGCGGAGACCAGTTCAACAAGCGGCGGACTTTTTCGGCGCTGAGGTATTGATGCCGAATCTCGTTGACCGCTTCGTTGCGGATGTCAGGCACGAGCGCGCTCCCCATGAGGGCGAGAATCTTTTGAACAAGATCAAGAACCGTGACTTGAATCTCGTTGGAGAAATTAAACGCGTGGCCGATCAATTCGCGTTGTTCGGCGAGTTTCTCCGCGAGCAGCATGTACGCCGCCGCGCCGTCCTCCACATAGAAATAGTCGCGCACGAACTTTCCATCCGAGCGGATCACCGGTCGTTGCCCGCGCATTACGGATCGAATCGTGCCGGGGACGATGCGATTCCAATTCAGGTCGCCGCCGCCGTAGAAATTACCACACCGACTGATCACAACCGGCAAGTCATACGAGTGGGCGTAGGTCTGCGCGATCAAGTCGGCGGCGGATTTGCTCACATCATACGGATGACGCCCCTGCAACGGCATGTTTTCATCGTACGGCAGAAGTTCCTGATCGCCATACGCCTTGTCTGATGAGGCGACCACCACCTGTTTGACAAGCGCGCTGCGCCGGCACGCCTCGAGCAAGGACCACGTGCCAGCCACGTTTGTCTCAAAGGTGGAGACAGGGTTTCGATTCGCCACCGGCACGGTCGTCTGCGCAGCGAGGTGGATCACGGTATCAATCTCGAATTCGCCGAGCGCGCGTTCCATCAAAGACTGGTCACGCACATCCCCGCGCACCACTTTGACCTTTTCGATCAGGCGCGCTCGCACCAATTCAGATTGGGGTACCCAATCGCGCACGAGGCAGACGACATCCGCGCCAGCCTCCACCAGCCGCTGGACAAGCCATACGCCAACGAGACCGGTGCCGCCGGTGACAAAAACGGGACGATCCCGCCAGAACGTCGAATTTATTGCCATGTTTTCCACGGTGGGTTGCCCTGATGCCAAAGGTGTTCCAAAAGTTTTTTATCGCGCAAGGTATCCATGCACTGCCAGAAATCTTCGTGGCGATAGGCGGCGAGTTGATTCTCCAACGCCAGTTTTTCCAAAACATCCACTTCCAAATTCGTGGAATCGGATTCAATGTAATCGAAAACCTGCGGTTCCATTACCATGAACCCGCCATTGATCCAGCCTTCGCCAATCTGTGGTTTCTCGGTAAATTCCCGGATCAAATCGCCGTCGAAGACCAAGCCGCCAAACCGCGCCGGCGGGCGGACAGCCGTCAACGTGACCATGCGTTTGTTTTTCTCATGCGTTGATAACAGGGCTTTGAGATCCACGTTGGAAACGCCGTCGCCGTACGTCATCATGAAACGTTCATTTCCAATGTAATCGCGCACCCGCCCCACGCGCCCGCCGGTACTGCTGTCGGTTCCGGTTTCTACAAGATGGACAAGCCAGTCTTCACGCGCCTCCTCCCTTGCAACCACGTCTCCCGTCTTCATTTCAATGCTAAAACTGCCTTGCAACGTGGAGTGTTCGAGAAAAAAACGCTTGATAAGCTCACCCTTGTATCCAAGCGCAACAATGAATTCCTTGAATCCGTACTGGGCATAATGTTTCATGATATGCCAGAGAATCGGTCTTTCCCCGATCTCAACCATGGGTTTGGGTTTGATCTCCGTCTCTTCAGCCAAACGCGTGCCAAGTCCACCAGCAAGGATAACAATTTTCATTCTCGCCCGTTGCAACTATTTTGTGGCATTCGCATTCTTGGTAAGCGGTTTGCATAAATACTCCCGATACGGCAAAGAGGGAGTATTATTGCTTGAAGCGCCTCCCCATTTGGGTCGCTCGAGGAATCCGAGAAACATTGCCAGATCCCTCAGTATTCCTCTGAATTTAGACATTAGCGCGCTGGTTATTCTCTCCTCATTACCCGGTTCCCAATCCTGCATTTCTACTAATTCAAACCTCTGTCTAAACAGATCAGATAAATTTGACAATTCTTTGTTGCGAGGCTGGTGATCTCTATTAAAGCTATAAAACACACCAGTACAGGTGTTGAGGATGAAATCAAGATTTGCCTCAACCTGGGCTGTTCGCATTTCTTGAAAGGAAGCGATATTGAGAACAAGATCATAACGCAAGTGGGAAAGCGACTCCAATTTATAGTTTGGAATGAATACGAAATCGTATGACTCTATCACTCCTTGCTGAATCGCCCTGGTGTAATCACTGGAGTCATACATATAAATCTTTTTCTCAGGATTATGCAATACCAGATAGGATGCGGCAAACAATAACGTTTCGGGCAGGTCAACCAAGATATATGTGGTGTTTCTGCAGATATTCGAGAGGTGATGTGCCACTCCCCCATAACCTCCGCCAATCTCAAGCATAAGCCGCCTTTGCTTACTGTCTTTGGTAAGCTCAGATAATATGCCATAGCGATACAATGTGCTAACCACTCTCTGATATCGAACAATATCCAGGCTTACAAAACGGCCATTATCCAAACGGAAACCAATTCCTCCTTCTGGCTCATTCAACACATAGGTGGACGGGAGATCCTTTGTGAGCGCGATTAATCCGCTTGTCTTCATGAAGTTTTCCGGATCACCAAAATAGTAAGTCTGGTAATTATCACCCGTAAGGTGGTATGTATGTAATCGAATTTTTCCAAAGGATTCTTCTGAAAGGTCCAACAAGTAATCGAAATAAGAGCAGAAATCGGACCAATAATTGCTTGGAGAGACTATGGTTTCATCTTTATTTTCAAGCAACTGGCGTTCTTTCAACATAGCCGCAATTTTTGATTTGATGTCCCTGATTTTAGAGCGAGTTTTATCATCCATTAAGGCATTTCTCCTTATTAAAAGATTTTTCTATTCAGAAAAGAAAATAACAAATAAATATGTGTGCATGAGTTTGAAAACTACTATAGACTATACAAAACGACTTATACTGTCTAAGATAATCAACCAATATAGCGAGAAATCTTCAGATTGGAAGGCAATTCAAGCTTTTCCTATGCAGTACAACTTAATATCGGCAGAGTGTACCTTTTCAGCATCAAAAACCCTTCTTCCATCCACCAGCACCGGCAATCGCAACGCGGACTGCAACTTTTCCAAATCCAACTCTTTATACGCGCTGTGCGCCACCATGACGACCGCCGCGTCACAGCCTTTGATTTTTTCGTATACATCGCCGTTGTATTCCGCGATCCACGGGTCGTGAATGACCGGCTGCGCGCCCAGTTCGTACAACCGCGCCACGAGCGAGCGGGTCGGACTGTTGCGCGTGTCGTCACTGTCTTCGAGATAGGCATAACCCAGAACGGCGATACGCGCATCCAGAATGGGACGACCTGCCTGCGCCAGCGCGTCTTCCAGAAGTTTAACCATGTGCAGGGGCATCGCATTATTGATCTCACGCGCGGCTGGGATCAAACGCAACTCGACTCCCCTTTCACCTGCCCCATGGATGAGAAGCCACGGGTCTTTCGGGATGCAGTGCCCGCCGACTCCCGCGCCGGGCAGGTGCATCTGCCGCTGGGGGCTTTTATTCACCAGTTCGCGCACCTTCCACACATCGCCGCCAGCCGCCTCCGCAACCAGCGCGACTTCGTTGGCGAACGCGATCTGCACATCGCGGTATGCGTTTTCAACAGTTTTCACCAACTCGGCGGTGATGCAATCGGACGGGTCGAGATCGGCTTCGACGATATTTTTGTACAGCGCGATCATGGCATCCGATGTTTCAGGCGTCATGCCGCCAACCACGCGACTCATGGTTTTTAGATTCTTGAGCAGTTTGCCGGGCATTACGCGCTCCGGGCAATTACCAAGATAAAACCTCTCGTTCAACGTACCGCCGCTTTTTTCTTCGAGCAACGGCAGGACGAGATCGCGCATTGTCCGCGGCGCAATTGTGGATTCGATGATGACGAGCGCGCCCGGTTTCATGACAGGCGCAAGTCCACTGAGCGCGGCGCGCAAGGCGTCATAGCGCGGGGTGTGATTGTCGTCCACCGGCGTTTCGACAGCGACGATGAAAACATCGCGGTCGCTTAATTCGTTGTAATCGGTTGTCGCGCGCAAACGACCCGAAGCGATGGCGTTTTTCAACAACTCAGCCAGCCCCGGCTCCCTACCCTCTATGGGGTTGATGCCCGCGTTGATCTGCTCCACCAGTTCAGGCAGGATGTCAACGCCCGTCACATCGAAGCCCTTGTCGGCAAACAGCGCGGCAACCGGCAAGCCGACATAACCCTGCCCGATCACAGCCAGGCGGGCGGATTTATTTTCGACCTTGGCGCGGAGCTCATTCAAGTTCATTAGAGTTCAACCACCTGATGACTCTGCCCGGATTCGACGAGGGCGAGGGAAATTTTCAGGGCGGCGAGTCCGTCCTCCCCGGAGATGGGAACGGGTTTTCCATCCTGCAGGGCTTTGAGGAACGATTGCAGTTCGGCTTTCAACGGCTCGAAGCGCGGAATCGCATAACGAGTCATACTACCTTCGCTCACGCCCTTGATGGTTTGGAGCGTTGCCCACTGCACATCGTTGACGAGAGAGTTTTCGTAAAAATACAAGTCCTGCGTGAGCGCATCGGCGCGGAACATGCCGCGCTCGCCGAGCACAAGCACTTCGCGGATCTTCGTCGGGGTGAGCCAATTGATTTCGAGTCCACCGATCACCCCATCGGGAAAACGAAGCGTTGCCCACAACAAATCTTCGTGGTCAGTGTGAATCCGTTGTTCGATCTCGGAGTACACGCGCGTGGGGTCTTTGCCCGCCAGGAAACGCATGATGTCCACATCGTGAGGCGCAAGGTCAATCACCACACCGACGTCCTGAATGCGCGTGGGGAATGGACCCGCGCGGCGGCAAAATATTTGGTAGATGCGCCCGAGTTCGCCTGCGTCCAATTTTTGTTTGAGCGCCTGCAACGCCGGGTCGAAGCGCACCACGTGACCGATCATCAATTGCTTTTTCATCGCGCGCGCTTTTTCGATGAGGCGCGTTCCCTCTGCGATGGTTGCGGCAATCGGTTTTTCAATGAGAACATTCGAGCCCGCATTCAGCGCGTCGAGTCCCACTTCCTCGTGCATGGCGGTCGGCACAACGACAGAGACCGCATCGGGCTTCTCTTTTTCAAGCATTTCGCGATGGTCGGTGTAAGCGCGAATCCCAAATTTGTTCGCGGTGGATTCGGCGCGGATGACATCTGAATCCGAAATGGCGACCAGGTCCGCTTCGGGCAGTTCGCTGTATACGCGGGCATGATGCCTGCCCATCGTGCCGACGCCGATGACCGCGACTTTCATGCGTGCTTCTCCATGAAGTCGTTGACTGCGCTCACGATGGTTTCAAGGTCAGACGGACTCAACGCGGGATGCACCGGCAACGATAAAACTTCCTCTGTGGCATGTTCTGTTTCCGGCAGGCTGTCGTTGTATCCCAAATCTTTCACATAAAAATTCTGTTTGTGGATCGGCACCGGGTAATACACCTCGGATCCAACACCATTTTCATTCAAGTGTGTGCGGAGGGCCTCGCGCTTCCCGTTCGGAACGCGGACTGTGTACTGATGAAAGACATGCGTCTGCCCTTCGGGCACGAACGGCGTTCGGACTCCCTTCAAGTTGTCGCTCAAAAATTTGGCATTCGCGAGCCGTTGGGCATTGAACTTTTCCAACTTCTTGAGTTGCGCCAGACCAATCGCGGCGTGGATGTCCGTCATGCGGAAGTTGTAGCCGAGCATATCGTGATAGTAGCGCACGCGCATCCCATGCTGGCGCAGGACGCGGCATTTTTCGTCAATCACAGAGTCATTCGTTGTGATCATGCCGCCTTCGGCAGAGGTCATGTTTTTGGTTGGATAAAGCGAGAACGTGCCCGTCCCGAACGAACCGACTTTTTTTCCTTTGTATTCCGCGCCGTGACTCTGACACGCGTCTTCAATGACAGCCAAGCCGTGTTTTTCAGCGATCTTCATGATGAGATCCATATCGCAAGACAGGCCATAAAGATGCACCGGCAGAATCACTTTGGTCTTTTTGGTGATCGCGGCTTCGATCTTCGCCGGGGCCATGTTGAACGTGCGCGGGTCAATATCCACGAACACGGGTTTCGCGCCGGTGAACAACGTGCTGTTCGCGGAAGCGATGAACGTGAACGCAGAGGTGATGACTTCGTCGCCCTCGCCGATTCCATGCGCGAGCATGGCGAGATGCAACGCGGTCGTGCCGGAAGAGGAGGCAATCGCGTGCTTCACGCCGCACATCTCAGCAAAACCCTCTTCAAACGACTTGACGCGCGGTCCTTGCGCGATGATTCCAGAATCCAACACTTCCATCACTGCCTGTTTTTCCTCTGCCCCCATTTGTGGTTTTGCCATGTGGATCATTTGATCGTCTCCCAATCCTGAACGGATACTTCGTGTGTGCGCCCGCACTTCGGGCATTTCAGATTTACAGATCCATTCGTCTGCGATCCCTTTGCAAATATCTCGCCGCACGCGCAGACGAATCCGCGCAACTTCGCCGGGTTGCCGAATACCAATCCGTGCGCGGGCACATCTTTCGTGACCACACTTCCAGACCCGACCATTGCCCACTCGCCAATGGTGATGCCGCAGCGGATGGTGGAATTTGCACCAAGCGCCGCGCCTTTTTTGACGCGCGTCTCGCTCAGCACCCAGTCGTCCGCGGCTTTGAGCGAGCCATCGGGGTTGACGGCGCGCGGCTTCAAATCATTGGTGAAGCAGACGTAAGGTCCGACAAAGACCCCGTCTTCGATCACGACTCCATGATAGACGGAAACATAGTTTTGAATCTTGACGTTATCCCCAATCGGCACATCGGCGTCCACGTACACGCCCTTGCCGATGATCGAATTGGTCCCGATCTTGACTCCCTCGCGCACCTGCGCGTGATGCCAGACGCTCGAACCTTCGCCGATCTGCGCCTTGTCTGAAACGTCTGCCGTTGCGTGGATTCGAATACCCATCGTTTGCTTTCCCTTCAGTTTGTTTTGTTGATAATACGGTAATCCTGACCAACCGCCCTCAGGACAACCCCATTTGGCGAATCGAGCAAACGGATTCCGGCTTCGATGCAGGTCAGGCGCAGGATGTCAACCATCTCATCGTTGCCTTCGATGTAGGCATGGTTAATCCCGTTTTGCTTCAACTCATCCACAAGCGATTTTGCCTTCTGGCGCAAACCGCCGTACACCTTCAAAGAATCGCGGGCGTAGAACAGCGCGCGTTGGGTGAACACAGCCAGCCCTTCGGGAGTCAGATCGTATTTCAGCCGCGTCCGATCGAGGTGCGAGACCTTGACCCAGCCGCGATGGATAAGTCGCTTGATATACCAGTTGACGCTTCCGACGGCGATCCCGAGGCGGTTGGATAGACTCGCCTGGGTCACCATTGAGTCTTGGGCGATTTCATTGAGCAGGGAATATTCGTGAGGTTTGATTTCGGTCATGTGAGCATTCAGTTTTTGAATTCTCACACAGAAATTCCGCCCTGTCAAGTGACCATCGTCAAAATCAAGTTACGCTAAGGCATTCTGCAAAATAGCACAAATCTGTTCCGCGGCATGACCATCCCCATACAAAGCCGGGCGCTCTCCCGTTGGATGCCACGTCTCGAACAACTTGCGGATCAGCCCCGCATCCACCCCAGCCAGTTTGTTCCACCCCGCCTCGACAGTCTCCACCCATTCGGTCTCCTCGCGCAATGTGATGCAACGCACTCCGAGGAGATACGCCTCCTTTTGCATTCCACCGGAATCGGTCAACAGGCAATTCGCATGTTCCAGCAACTCCACAATCCCAATCGGACCGATGGGCTTGATGAGCGACACGTTCGAGTTGACGGACAACCCCGCCTGATTGATAAAGAATCGAGTCCGCGGATGAACCGGGAAGATCACCGGCATCGACAGGCTTCCCAACGCATCCAAAATGGATTTCAAGCGGGTCGCGTTATCGGTATTTCCTGCGCGATGCACGGTCGCCAGCGCATATTTTCCTTTTTCGACCTGTAAATCAGGAAGGATGGACGTGGACTGCGACACCATCCACTGGTTGTGCAGAAGCGCGTCGTACATCACATCGCCCACGCGATGGACTCCCTTTGTGATCCCCTCTTTTTTCAAGTTCTCGATTGCCGCGTCAGTGGGACAAAACAACATATCGGAGACGTGATCGGTCAGCACGCGGTTGACCTCTTCCGGCATCGCTCGGTTAAAAGACCTCAAGCCTGCCTCCACATGAGCCAGCGGAATCCCCGCCTTTGCCGCCACCAAGGCACCCGCCAGTGTCGAGTTGGTATCGCCATAGACCAGAATGCAATCAGGCTTCACCTCTGAAATTGTTTTTTCCAGTTCGATCAACATCGTCCCGGTCTGATTGCCATGTGACCGGCTTCCAATCCCCAGATTAACGTCCGGTAGTTTCATACCCAATTGATCAATGACTTCATCGGACATTTCGGGATCATAGTGTTGACCGGTGTGAATCACGACCTCGTTGAATTTCCCCTCGAGAGCCCGGGACGTCACAAAGGCTTTAATGAACTGGGGTCTTGCCCCCACAATGGACGCAATAGTCTTCACTGACAAGTCATCCGTTATTCAGGGATCCAAACTTCGGCAGAACCGGTGAGGCAGGGTTTCCCATCCGCGTTGGAGACTGTCGTATCCAACACCAGCCGCCGTTTTTCAGCGTTGACCTGCGTCACCTTCACCTGTACCGTTACCGTTGAATCGACAAACACCGGGCGTTTGAAGACAGAATTCTGCGAAATATAGATCGTGCCCTCACCCGGAAAATCCATGCCCAGCGCCTTCGAGATCAACCCAGCCAGAAACGCCCCATGCACGATCCGCTTCTTGAAGGATGATTGCTCCGCGTAATTTGCATCAAGATGAATCGGATTAAGGTCGCCAACGACCCTGGCAAAATCCCTCACCTCGTTCGCCGAAATAAACCGCTCGAAAGAAAACCCGTCGCCTTCCTTGAAGATAAAATCGCGCGCCATCGAAGACTCCCGTCCGTTCATTTCTCTTTATTGGCGATCTCCAAAATATACTCGCCATAACTATTGCCAGATAGACTTTCGCCCAATTTTTGTAACTCGTTGCGGTCAATATACTTCATTCGATAGGCGATTTCTTCCGGGCACGAGATCATCAACCCCTGCCGGTTCTGAATCGCTTCGATGAACATCGCCGCCTGCAACAGGGATTCGTGCGTGCCGGCATCCAGCCATGCTACACCGCGACCAAAGACCCTGACTTTCAATTGCCCCTGCGCCAGATACAACTTATTCAAATCGGTAATTTCAATCTCGCCGCGCGCGGAAGGCTTTACTTTCTCCGCCAGCTGCGCCACCTGATGATCGTAAAAATAGATGCCCGGCACCGCAAAATTCGACTTCGGTTTGGAGGGTTTTTCCTCGAGGCTCAACACATTTTCATTCGCATCAAATTCGACAATGCCGTAACGCTCCGGGTCGTTCACGCGGTAGCCGAAGATGATCGCGCCCTCCGTCAACGAGGCGCATTTTTGTAACAGTGAGATCATGCCTTCGCCATAAAAAATGTTATCGCCCAGAATCAAACAAACCGGGCTGTCGGCGATAAATTCACGCCCGACCAAAAACGCGTCGGCGAGTCCGCGCGGCTCGACTTGTTCGGCGTATTCAAATTTCAAGCCCCATTGCGAACCGTCCTGTAACAAGTCTCTGAACACGGGCAATGTATCTGGTGTGCTAATGATCAAAATCTCGCGTATTCCCGCCAGCATCAACATCGAAAGTGGATAGTACACCATCGGCTTGTCGTAGACCGGCAAAATTTGTTTGCTGATGGCAATTGTCAACGGATACAGACGCGTGCCTTTTCCTCCTGCCAGAATGATTCCCTTCATTTCGCTTCCTTTTTCGCGCGCCACGCGTAATTTTTCTTGAGCCACTCGCCATACGAACCGCCGCTAACCTGATCCACCCACGCGGGATTCGACAAATACCACTCGATCGTCTGACGCAACCCCGCCTCAAACCCGACCTCCGCCTGCCAGCCCAACTCACGCTGAATCTTCGCCGAATCGATCGCGTAGCGATGATCGTGACCCGGGCGATCCGTCACGAAGCGGATCAACTCTGTGTAACTCTTCAACCCCTGCTCGCGTAGTTGCGGCACTTCCTCCGGCGGCGCGACCTCATCTAGAATACTGCAAATTTGATTCACGAGATTGATATTCTTTTGCTCGTTACTCCCACCAACAACGTACACTTCACCCGGCACGCCTTTTTCATACGCAAGTTTGATTGCCCGACAATGATCCTCCACGTACAACCAATCGCGCACATTCGAGCCGTCGCCATAGACCGGGAGCGGCTTGCCCGAAAGCGCATTGAGAATCATCAGCGGAATCATCTTTTCGGGGAATTGGTACGGACCGTAATTATTCGAGCAGTTGGTGATGACCGTTGGCAACCCGTAGGTGTGATGGAAGGCGCGCACAAAGTGATCGCTGGATGCCTTCGAGGCGGAATAAGGTGAATTCGGCGCATACGGCGTCTCTTCGGTGAAATAACCGTCCGCGCCCAGCGAGCCGAAGACTTCATCGGTTGAAACATGAAGGAATCTAAAGTTATTTTTTTTATCGGCAGACAAGCCATTCCAGTATCCGCGCGCGGCTTCGAGCAAGGTAAACGTCCCAATGACATTCGTTTGAAGGAAGTCTTCCGCGTTGACAATCGAACGATCCACGTGGGATTCCGCTGCGAGGTGAAGCACACCCGCGGGCTGGTGTTTTTCAAACAGCGAAGCAACAAGTACGCGGTCTGTGATGTTCCCCTTCACAAAAACATAATCGGGGTTGCCATCCAGATCAGCCAGTGACAGCGGATTGGCGGCATACGTCAGCGCGTCGAGGTTGACGACGCGATATTCCCCGCTTTTCATCAATAACTGCACAAGGTTCGCGCCGATAAACCCGTTGCCACCGGTCACAAGGACTGATTGCTTCCCGGTCATTTTTGTTCTTTCCTCAAGACTTCCATAAATATCGTTTCATAACGTTCTGCAATACGGGAAATTTCGAACGATTTCGCTTTTTCCAGACTGGATTGGCGCAATGATAACAGGCGATTGGGATTTTCGAGCAAAGCCCTTAATTTTATTTGAAAACCTTCTCTATTCCCACTTTCGATCAGGTTTCCGTTCCGACCATCATCCACAAGGTCAACGAACCCGCCCACGCGGCTGGCGACGATCGCCAAGCCTTTTGCCAATGCCTGCACTCCAACCACAGGCAACCCCTCAGAGAGGGAGGGCATAAACAGGATGCTGCTCTTTTCGAAACGCTCCATCACTTCTTCAGGCGTGATCCAACCCGTAAGTTCGAAGCGATCCTCCAGACCGAATTCCGCGATCGCTTTGCGGACGTTCGGCATGAGCACCCCATCACCGATCATCACGCACTTCCAGGTCAGATCCTTGATTTCGTTGAGCGTGCGCACCACCTGCACGGGCGCCTTCTGGGTTGCAAACCGACCGGCGAATACAATGACCGGCTGGTCTTTGACTTCCAACGAGCGCGGCTTCATCAACTCCACATCCACACCGTTGGGGATGACCAGAATCTCTTCGGTGTAGTGTTTCAATGCCAGATCACGCGTATATTCGCTGACTGCCACGCGCACTGCGGCGTCACGCCAGATCAACCCAGTGAAAGGGAACACCCAGCGAAACCAGTCACTGGTTTTTTCCGGGACGCCGCCCGGCACATCGCCAAGATGAGCGGTGAGCACGTAGGGAACCCCGGTCAATTTTGAGAGCATCCATGCCAGCGCGCCCGCTGGCACCGCAAAGTGAACGTGAATCACATCAGGCTTGAAGCGGCGGATTAAGTGGAATCCGCTCCACAACCCGAAAAGAACATAGGTTGCCATGGAGAGGAAACTCGCTTGAAAGGGTTGCGTCCGGAAAGCGGGAAGGCGAATGATGTGGAAACCATCCCTTTCCTCCTCTTGGGGGGAACCTTTGATGCGAGAGGTTAATACTTTTATTTCATGCCCGCGTTTGGCGAGGATCTGACAAATCCCCTCCGCGGCGCGCCCGCCCCCGCCCCCAATTGGGGGAAATTCGTGGTTCAAGACGAGAATTCGCATCAGCTCTTTCGTTTAATGTTCAGGGTTTGGCGAACTGTGTAGGTGGGCTTGGCTTGCGACTCGTGATATGTACGCGCCAATAGTTCAGCAATCAAACCCATCAAGATGGATTGGAATCCGATGATGATGAACATGACCCCGATCAATAATAACGGCGAGCTAAACACCGGTGTACCAAACAATGCACGACGAACCAGTAAATACAAACCATCTATCAAACCCAAAAGCATCAATGCGGCGCCGGCGCCGCCAAAAAGGCGAATCGGTTTATGGGAATACTCAAGAAGAAATTTCACGGTGAACAGATCGAGAAAGACTTTGACGGTTCGATCCAAGCCGTAATTTGCCCTGCCGAATTTGCGCGGGTGGTGGCTGACGGGAATCTCGGTAATACGCGCGCCGACGGAATGCGCAAAGACCGGAATGAATCGGTGCATTTCACCATAAAGTCTGAATCCGCCCAGCACGTCGCGGTGGTACGCTTTGAGCGTGCATCCATAATCGTGGAGATGCACACCCGTCACGGTAGAGATCAACCAGTTTGCCATATTCGAGGGGAGGGTGCGGGTCAGGAAATTATCCTTGCGGTCCTTCCGCCAGCCGCTGACGAGATCGTAGCCTTCGTCAAGTTTTGCCAGCAGTCGCGGAATATCCGCCGGGTCGTTTTGCATGTCGGCATCGAGGAGGACGATGATTTCGCCTTGCGCATGGTCAATACCGGCGGTGATGGCGGCTGTCTGACCGAAGTTACGTCGAAAAACCACCACACGCACATGTTTCGGGTGTGCTTTAGTGAGGACATTCAGCACAGCCAGGCTTTTATCCGTACTGCCATCGTCCACGAAAATGACCTCCCATTTTTTTCGTACCGGTTTCAACGCGCGCTGGATGGCATCGAACAGGAGAGGCAGGTTTGCCTCTTCATTATAGACAGGAACGATAAGGGATAGGTTCATGGACGCCTGCCGAACACCAGCAACTCCTCTTCGCATTGCGCTAGATTGCGCATGTCGAAGGGAAGCGGTTGATAGTCCTCATTTTCCTTAAAATCGCTTATGACAAGATTTGGATAGCCCTGCCACAAGATAAACGTTTCCGCGGATTCCCTCCATTCCGCGTCGATGCTGTCATCAAATAAACCGAACCGAAGTAAACGATCCCGTTCACCGGAGATGACATACCCGCCGCCGGCGGTGATTTGCGGGGCAAAGACGCGGATATCCTCCACGTATAAAAGGAGGGCGAGATGGCGACCGCTTCCTTTCCAATACAGCTGGCTCCCGGTTGGGATGATCTCGGATAACGACCGGCCTGCCTCTTCGTAATACGAAAGAAAATGGGTCGAGCACGGCGCTGCGTATACACCCGCATAGACGGCGGGTGGGATGACCACGCCAGCGACGAGGAACGCGGACAAAATGACTCTGCCTGCGGATGCCCCACTTGTGGCGGATGTACCGAAATAGAAGCGCTGCGCCAGCCAGGCGAGGATCAGCAGCAGGGCGCCGGCGAGGAAGCCTGCGAGCGCGGCGGCGATTCGTTTTTGGAGATCAGGTCTAAAATCCGATTGATGTGTGAGAATCTCGCCGAGGGAAACCCAGGCGATCTCTCCCTGTGTAATGAGCCTGTTGACCCGCGGAGCGCGGAGTTCATCCAGCGCCCAATTGCCGATGTCTTGAAAATAGGACAGCCCCATACTTGCGGCAAAAGTTAACAGAACAATCCCGCAAAGGAAACGCCGAACTTTTGATTCGTAAACGCCGCTTGAAAAGACAGCGATCACAAATAACGTTCCTGCGACAGTATAAAACAATTGATAGGATGGAAAGCATTGCACACAATAATCCTGCAAGAGGGATGCCCAGGCGTGCATCGCAAACAACACAAAGAACGTCGCCTCTAAAAATACGGCGGTTTTGTATCGCCCAATATCTTTCCATTGCCTTCGGGGGGGGAATAGAATCAATGCAACTGCCGCCCCGCAAAAGATGAAGAAATGATCCCGCATGCCGTTTGCCAGCGCTTGAAATCTACTCGCCATACCGACAGACCACACATCTGTACCACCGATTGCAACAAGGCGATAGTGACTCAGAAAAAACGGAGTCATGGATTGAGGAAGCCATGCCACCCATAACTGCAGGATATTGGGCCAATACAGGGCATGGAATGCAATGAATACTACCGCGCTGAATATCAGCGTCCGCGTCCCTGCCGTTCTGCCGTGTTGCCAGAAAATATACAGAATCAATAGCGGCGGAAAAAAGATCATGTTTTGCCGCGTCATGACCATAAGCGCGGCGAGGATGCCGCCTGACACCCACTGCCAGCGTTGGCGATGTTCGCCCAGCGTACAGACCAATACCCACGACATCATGCAGGCGACAAGCCCTTGCGAGAGCGCCAGGCTATAGGTCGAGGTGTGAATATCGGATAAGGCGTAGACCCACACCGCCACCGCCGCCCATGGCTTACCGCCCAATCGGTTTGCGGTGATCCATAACCCCGCCAGCATCAACAGGCTGACGAGGATGGCAAAGTAGCGCCCCTCTTGCAACCCCGGTCCAAACCACAACTGGATATAGCCCGGAATCAAAAACGAGAGCGGCGCTTTGTTTGTCCACAACCCGTACTCTTGAAACAGGGCATAGTCTCCCCTTGCATATAGCAATCCCTTGTAAAGATATGCCCCTTCGTCGCCGATGGAAAGGGCGGAGTGCGCAAAGTATAGGGATCGCACAACGTAGAGCATGACCCCGATCAGGGTGATGCTTTCGAGAAGATACGGTATCTTCCTTACCCGACTCATTTTGGATTACTGCCGTCCAAGCGTTTGAGATCCGCCTCTACCATCATGGTGACGAGTTCCTTGAAACTGACGGACGGCTCCCAGCCCAACACGGAGCGTGATTTCGACGGGTCGGCGATCAACAAGTCCACTTCGGCGGGGCGGTAGAAGCGTTCATCCTGCACGATAAATTCCTTGTAATCCAAGTCCACGTGACCAAAGGCGATCTCACAAAATTCGCGCACGGAATGATCCTCACCCATGCCGATCACATAATTATCGGGAGTATCCTGTTGCAACATCCGCCACATCGCATCTACATAATCGCCCGCGAAACCCCAGTCGCGTTGGGCTTCAAGGTTACCGAGGCGGAGTTCCTTCGCCAGTCCGAGTTTGATGCGTGCCGCACCGTCGGCGATCTTGCGCGTGACGAATTCCACGCCGCGGCGCGGACTCTCATGATTGAACAAAATCCCTGAAACGGCGAACATATCGAATGACTCGCGATAATTGACCGTGATCCAATGACCGTACACTTTTGCCACACCATACGGACTGCGCGGATAGAACGGCGTCGTTTCGCGTTGCGGCACTTCTAGCACTTTGCCGAACATCTCGCTCGACGACGCCTGATAAAAACGAATCTTCGGGTTGATGAAGCGAATCGCTTCGAGCATACGCGTGACGCCGATGGCTGTGATGTCGCCTGTTAGCGCGGGTTGGTTCCACGAGGTGGGCACAAACGACTGCGCCGCTAGGTTGTACACTTCGGTGGGTTTGTATTCTTCGAGGAACGAGAGCAGAGAGCCTTGATCGTGCAAGTCGCCTTGAACGACTGTGATGTTATCCAATAAATGATTGATGCGTTCGTTGGTCACAGTGCTGGAGCGGCGCGCCACGCCAACCACGCGATAGCCTTTCGATAGCAATAACTCCGCGAGGTACGACCCGTCCTGACCCGTGATGCCTGTAATAAGAGCAGTTGGCATTGATTCTCCTACATCCAAAATTCAGTGGCTGAATTATAACCTACATTGCGCGCAGCTGACCGCGCTTTTTCTCTCGCCACCAGCTCACGCCAAGAATCGCGCTCCACAGCCCGAGTATCAACGCGATCATCATCGCAAATGGCAACTGCCCACCCACGTAAAAATATCTGCTCGCATACCATTGCCCGAAGACCAAAACAAACACCGCTTCACACGCGACGACGCGCGCAAACCACGCGTTGCGCGTCTCGCACCACCATACCCAAACATAACCCACAATGAGAGCCTGCCACATAAACAGAATCGCGCGATAGCGTGGATTGTCCCACTGGTCGCCTCCGCCTCGAAGGGCGGCAAGCAGGATCCACGTCCACGCGAGAAGCGAAAGCCAGATGAAGAGACTGCGCTTCATTCCCAAAGTCGGGCTTGATCCAGCCACCGTCGAAAGAATCAACAGCGGAAGCAACGCGTACCACCCGAGCGCGCGTAACACGTAAATGACTTTCCAAATGGGAATCGTCGGCACGACCAGCGCGGCGGGAAGGACAGGTTGAAGGATTCCGTACGTCGCGACAAAGGGAAGGCGCAACCCTTCGGGCATTTCATCGAAGAGTTTTTGCACCCAGCCCGACTCGCGTTCGATCTGATAGACATTCCACTTGACCGAAAGTTGGATCCAATCATTGAGCACGGACATCGGTGAGGAGGTATCGAAAATCCCTCTGCGATTCAGGGATGATGACAGCGCGAACAGTCCAATTAAAAATACAATGGCAAAGATGACGATTGACCGCCACGAAATTTTTACGCGTTCACTGGAAAAGAATATCCACCCTGCAAAGATGACCAGCGTAAATACCGCAACGGCTGGTGAAAAGAGCAACATGCCGAGGAGGCTGAGACCAAGCGCAACAACCGCGCTGAGCGGAGGGCGATAGCCCGCAGTCGAAGCGCGCCACTCTACAAACCCCCAAAACGCAATCGCAGACAAAGTCATCAAATACGGCTCGCGCATGGCAGACCCACCCAGCAAAATGGATTCGGGGTACAGCGCGAAAATCCACGCGGATGTCCACGCGGTTTTTTCACCGAATGTTTGACCCGCGGCTTTCCAAAAGAAAGGAATCCCCAATGCCGCGATGAACGCCGAGAGCAACACCATCATCAACGGACGATGCGCGTCGGGAGAAAGATAACGATAGACAAACGCGCTCAACGCCAGCAAGCCGCCATATTGATCGGACGAGTAATCTCTGCTGAACGCGTCGAGAATGGGCTTGCCCGAAATCGTCAGTCCCCAGGCCTGCTCATCGCGCCGATGCGCGTCGGTGAAGGCGTAGCCAGCCTGACCGTCGCTTGAATCGGGGTATCCGTACACGGGAAGCAACATGTAAGCAGCGACTCCGCCCGCCAATCGGAGCGCGAAAGCGAGGGTAATGATCCAACCCAAAGTGCGCCGAGGGTTGAGTAGCCCCGAATGCTCTTTGAGGGGCGTATCGAAACCCGAATCACGAACAGCCCACGAATAAGCAAATTTGAGTGTCGTAAATGAAAGAAGAATGAGGAAAGAGAATCCCAGCCAGCCTCCCTCTTGCAGGTTCGCCAAGCCCAACCCGAGCAACAAGGCAAGAGGGGGAATCCAAACAAAATCTATTTTTTTGAGTTTCATGCGGGTTGATTTTACCGTAGATGTAAATAGCAAGCATATTCCCCAACGCGCCCTGCACGGAACTCTTGCACAAACAGGGGTTCCGTGCAGGGATGCTACGTTTATTCAAAAACGGTGTCTCCTCGCCGCCAGGCGCTGATCATAAAAAAGTTGACGATCAACGCGGTGAGAATCATGGCGGGAATGATGATGATCGGGAACAGCCAGCGTTCCGTCCATTTGTTGATCTGCGCGGTATTGGGGTTGGATGGATCATACAACACCGAGACCTGCTCGCCCACCTCGTACGCAGGAGGGTAGGATGCGTTATCGCCCTCGAAGGAATAGGTCTGCCCGTTCGCTTCAAATTCTACGACTGGGCTGTACACACAGCAACCACCATCGCTGTCACTGCTTTCTTCGAGGCTTGTCACAACGCCGGTGATCGTCTCGCCGTTTTGTTGGAGGGTCCAGCTGGTATATCCTGCATAAGCCCCCCACAGGCAGAAACCCGCAAAAAATAAATTGGTGAAAACTGTGATGCAACCAATGTACAGCCGGTTGGCGGCATTTCCAACCTTTTCCACGGCATTGACTGCCTTATCCACGTTCTTTTCGTACTTATCCATGATGTCACCTCGATGTTTGGGATGTTGGTTCAGAATCAAATCAGTTACTACTTCATCGCGTACACGGCATATCCGCGCGGCGGGGCGTAGAATTGCACGCGTCCGTCGCGGTCGGCGGATTGGCTGATGGGACGCGCCATGTCCGTTTTGGACCACCAAGCCACAGGTTGGAAAGAAGCGTTCTCCCATTTTGTGGTGACGAGTCGCCCGTTCCAGTTGTCGCCGCGGTTGTTGAGCACGTAGACAAGTCCAGGCTTGTCATCATATCCGGTGCGTTGCATGATATACAAACTGTCATCCACATATAAAATTTCGGTGTTGCCGCCCGCGTATTTTTCGTGCGCAGTGACGAGCGCGGCGATGCCGTTGGAGGTGTCTGCCAGCGCGAGATTCAAATTGAAGTAATCGTGCCAGAACACACACGGATAGCCTTCATGTGTGAGGATGTATGAATACGCCAGCAGTATATCGTTGACGATGGGACGCCCCTCATCGCGCAGGTCGTGGTTTTCGACAAACGTGACCGCGCTTTGTTGTTGCCGTCGCAACACGGTGTCCCACGTGGTGAGGTTCTTCAAACTGAAACCGTATTGATCGCACAGCGTTTTCAACATTTCGCGCAAAGGGAAGTCGAACGCATCCACAGGATTTGAGTTCGAAAAATTTGCCGAGTTCACCCAGTTGATCGTGTTGGTGGTCGAGTCCCAATATTCGGCAACGCCGTACGGCGCAAAATAATTTCCAGCGCGCGTGTAGCGATATTCCTGCATCGCCTGGATCGTCGCCGCGCCGAAGCCTTTCACAAAATCATAACGAAAGCCGTCGAAGCCGATCTCTTCGATCAGCCAGCGCGCGAGGTTGATGAGTTCGTTGAACACGTACGGGTTGCGATGCGAAAGGTCGGGCATGTCGCCGAAGGTCATCTCGTCCCATGATTCGTATTTGCTCGGGTGAAAACATTCCCAGTTGCGCGCGAACCTGCGGCTTTTCGGGTTGAAGGATGTCCAGCGCATCTGGTTGATGATCGGATTCATCTCCTGCGCGTCTGCCCCGCTGTTGTGATTGAAGACCATGTCTGCGATCACGCTCAACTTATGGCTGTGTGCGGCTTGGATGAGGGATTCCAATTCTGCGCGCGTGCCGAACCAGGTGGGAATGCCTCCCTTTTGGTCGAACTCGCCGAGGTCGTAATAATCGTACGGGTCATAGCCCATCGAGGGTCCGCCCAAATTCGCGGCTTTATGCACTGGCGGAAACCACAGCGACGTGAACCCAGCCTTCGCCAACGCTGGAACCTGTTCGCGAATATAGTTCCACCATTGGAATTCTTTCTTGTCCACGCGCGGACAGTCCCAAAAGAAAGTTTGCATCATGACGCCCATTGAAATGACTCCTGAAATAAGTTGAAAGTATTTTACTCTTAGAAAAGAAAATTCACTCTACGGCGCTTCGTAGATCGTTACGTTTCCCTGTTGAAAGACGACCTTCAAAAAGTTGTTGAACTTTTCCTCGTTTACCGAGTACGCTCCACGCTCGAGGTTGCCGAGGCAGATGTAGCGAATGTTGTAGCGAGTGATGATCTCCTGCGCGGTGAACCAATCCGGGGTGGAATACAACACTTCAATATCTTGCTGGCGGGAACCTTGCAGGGCATAGTCGCGCCACTGACCCTCGTGATTGCCCCAGCCCAGCACAGTCGGCAAACCGGAGTAAATCGAGATGCGCGCATACGCGGAATATGCGCCACCCACCGCCTCGGCGACCACGCCATCCGGCGCGAACTGCAACCAGCGGATCGCCGCGGCTTCGTCTGGGTTCTCGCGTTGCACGCGATCAAAATCGTCGAGGGTGAATCCGAACGCGGGATTGAACCCATTGGTTTTGGTATTAAATCCAAGCACGAAATAGATGAGTCCAACGATCAAGACGAGAGAGATGGCGATGGAGAAAACCGTCCCTGCCGCGCCGCGCAGACGACGGAACAACACAGCCGTCCCGTAGGCAGAGGCGAGCGAGAGCACCATCCATGCCTGGAAATAAAATTTGAAGATGGTGTTGATGCGGTAACTGAAGTTATCGCGCAGGTAGACGAACTCCGGTCCGAGAATCAACAGGATGCCGAGGAACATCAACAAAAGCGCGAACGGTTGCGTCGGGTCTTTTTGAGGCGCGGGCGAATCGTTTTTGGATGTGTCAATCACATACGGAGATTCGGCGGCCGCATCGTTCGCAAACAAATACGCGAGAACGGGAATCATCAACGCCAGCAGAGTGAGCAAACTTCCGATATACGACAATCGGCGAATCATGCTGGCGGCAATGAAACCGTTCACCCCGCCTGATTGCGATTGAATCAGAGGCTGGACAAGTTCGGGTTCGAATCGCAACGCAAGAACACCCACGATAAACATTGCCGCCAGCAGAGCAAGCACGATGCCAAGCGAAGCCAGCAAGCCCGCGCGCCAATGCGCTGAGCCGCGTGCGCGGCGGTGAATCAAAAACGCAAACAACGGAATAAACAGCGTGCCCCACATCACCCACATTTGCGCGCCGCGCGTCGGGTACATGAACGACGGCAGGATGCCGCCCGCCTGCGAATCGAACCCGATGAAAAACGGAAGGTACATCACGTAGCCAACGATCATCATCGGGATGCCGAGCAGGAAGATATCCTCAAGTCTTTCCCAACCCCAGCCTGATTCACGGACTTGAGCCAGCGCGTACCCGAAAACGATCAGCGCGCCCGCGATGAGGATATCCCACGTGTTGAGAAAAGCCAGCCCGCCCATCAACAACGCGAGGACGAAGAATCCCGTTTTGCTGATTCGCAAGCGCGCGAAATAAAAATCAATCGTCCCTTTGAAGCCGCCGAGGAAAAGATTCAGGGAAACCGCCACTGCCAGTAAAACGAACGGCATCGCCAGCACATGCGGATGCAGGTCGCCGAGGACGAACGAAAACGCAGGGAATTCGCTGATCACATCGCCGGTGGGGACGTTTTGCAAGTCAGAATCCATGATGACGCGCGAGGCGCGCCACCACCACCAAAAGCGGTCGGGAATCCATTGCAACGGTTCCACGGGCGCGTCGCGGAGTTCAGGAATGTCGAGCCACGTCCAGAAGTTCGCACCGTCTTTCCAGAACAGTCCCTTGCGGTGGAGGACTTCGAGGGAACCTTCCGCGTTGGAGACGAGGAGCAAAAAGAGTGGTGCAAGCAAAGGAAAGAGGAAAGCAGAAAGAAGGTTGTTTGATTCCGGGCTTTCGACCTCCGGCTTTTGACCATTAGCCAGCAGGTTATACAATATCCCATACGCGCCGACAGCGCTCAAACCGAAGAGGAGGGCGATCATCAGGTTGAATGCCGCGGTCGCCGGTGTGCCGGTGAACGTGGCAAGCATGGAGGTCATCACGTAGCCGAAGTGATAGTACGAGATCGAATACCCCGAAAGCCACAGATCGCGCGGCGGGAAGGACGGCGAATTCATGATGCCGTTGATCATCATCAACTCCATCGGCTTTTCGGTGCCGAGAATCTCCGGGTTCGCGGCGCGGACAAGCGCCATGAAGCCAAAGGCAAGGAGGAAAAGAATTTCAGTGGTGATGATGAGGCGGCGATTCTCGCCGAGCCAATTTTTGATTTCAGATTTACGATTTACGATTGCCCACGTACTCAAGCCGCCCAGCACTATCAAGCCGAGCAACAACCCTCCGATGTCGTTTTGCGCGATGCCGAGGGAAGCGAACAGCCAGAAGACGTATCCCCAAACCAGCAAGCCAAAGGCGCGGGAAAGTGTGTAGCCGCGAGCAGCCAGCGCGGGGAAGAGGCGATAGGCGAGAGGAAACGTCAACCAGCCGAGCAGGGTGACGAGGATGTACCAAGGGATAAAAGGAGGCAGTAACGTACCCACCGATGTCAGTAATTTCAAAAACGATGTCATCGGGTAATAACAAACCTGGGTTTTGATTGTGTGGTACTCAAGGTTCAGAGATTATCCGGCAGGACAAACAAATCGTCGGCGTCGCGTTCCATGTCCAATGTTTTCACCACGGCTTCATGATTTATCGGACCGTAAACATGCGGGAACTTGTCCTTGTTGGGGACGCCGGGAGGCGGAGTCCCGCCGGAGGGGGCTTCCCACTTCAAAGGGGAAGTGAGACGTGTTTCGTCAATCACGAGGATGGTCAGTTTGCGGCGCGCGGGGAAGAAATCCATCGCGACCGGCACAATTTGCGTCGCGGTCGAACAGTGGATGTAACCTTCCTTCTCGAGGCTTTTGGCAGTGTAGGGGCCCGTTGCCAGTGCGTATTTCCAATTTTTGCGATATGTGAGGTGATAGATCATGGTTGCTCCTTGTGCCCTCATCCCCAGCCCTTCCCCCGAAAGGGAAGGGAGTCCCCTCTCCCTTCGGGAGAGGGTTAGGGTGAGGGAGAATTTATGGCATTACTTCATAAATAACGGTCATGCCATCGCGATACACTTCGCGCCAATATTTGCCCTCGTACTGGTCGAACTTGGCAATGCCTGCCGGCGTGTACGCGGCGCGTTCCAATTGACCAACGATAATATACTTCACCTCGTACGTTTTGAGGAATACCCGCGCGGCATCGAGATCGAGGCTGTTGTAGAAATTGCCGACCTCCGCGACGCGCGCTTCAACCTGCGTGGACAAGAATGCGCGCTGTTGCCGTTGATGCCAGTTCCAGCCGACCACGCCGGGTAAACCGGTATAAATCGTGAAGCGCGTGCACCAGTGGTATTCGGGGCAGTTCGCCTCGACGATGACCGGCGATCCCTGCACGGTATCCTGCATCCAGCGGATGGCACGGTAGTCTTCGCTGAGGTCGAGCCGCTGACCGAAATCGTCGTAGTGCGCGTATTTCATGAAGGTCATTGAGTCGAGCGTGCGCGGCGCTTCGAGAATCCAGCGGTCGCGGAGCTTGCCGCTCGCGCCGCTGACGGTGAACATCGCCGCGCCGGAGATCAACAGGATCAGCGCGCCCTGCCAGAACGCCCGCCAACCGGGCAGCCACTTGAAGAACGCGGGCAACGTCCATGCGAATGCCGCGGCAGAACTCACTGCCAGTAAAAACCACGATTGCAAATAAAATTTGAAGATGGTGTTCTGCCGCCCGATATCGCCGCGCACGACAACCGCTTCCACAACGACCGTGATGAGCAACGCTGTGCCGATGAGGAACAACACGAATCGTTTTGCATCGGGCAGGTCGCGGCGGAATATCAACATGCCCGCCCACGCGGCAATCGGCAACGCGATCCATGCCACGGCAACGCCGCCATGCGATGTGCTGGATTGTGTGTACTGAAGCACGAAGAGCATCAACACAAAAATGATCAACGCGCCTTCGATCAGCATTTGATACGGCTTCAATTTTTGCAACGCCGAAAGCGGCGTGACAGCCATCCACTCGCGCGTTTCCCACGTCATCCACGAAACTGCGATGAACAGGAACACGCCCCACATGATGAAATACGATGAAAGCGGCGTGAACGGTCCCTTCCACGGATCGAGCACGCTGTATGCCTGCAAGTACGCGGCGCGATAAGGTTGGTACATGATGAACGAGAAAATCGTCAACGTTGCAAGCGCGCCGACAAGGTAAATGATTTTTCTCGTCAATGATTCTGAATCGAAATAACGCCAGAGAGAATAGCCGATTGCCGCGAGACCGATGGGCAGATAGGTGTAGATGTCGGACAGGTTGGATGGATACAACGCGCCGATGACGAGTCCGCCGACGAGGAATCCCAGCGCCGCCCGCCACGCTTCAGACTCAGGGCTGGCTTGATTCGTCCACCTTGCGCGTCCTGCCACCACCGCGAGCGCCCAACTGATGGCAAGCAACGCCAGCGGCATCGCCATCATGTGCGCGTGCATATCGGAATATAAAAACGTGAACAACGGGAATTCGGTGATCTCGTTGCCGCCGCCTGGAGGGAGGATACGGCTGGGGTCCCAGTACCAGTCTCCGGGTCCGATCGGAAGCGTACTGCCCTGGATGATGAGGTTGAGTCCCTGTGTTGCCCACGTCACGCGTTGAGTGAAGGTTGAATCCCAGCTAAACGTTCCGAGAGCGCCGAGTTGTTGCAAACGGTTATAGATGAGTTGAAGCGTGCCGAGGTTGCCGAGCAGGAGGGTGAGGAAGGAGGCGGAGAGGGCGGAAACAAGTCCAAGGTCAAAAGTCGAAGATCGGTCGTCATTGACATTTAACCCTCGATCTTTGACCAGGTTCCATCCAATGGAAAACGCGCAGATGGCGACGATGGCGAAGAGGGTTGGGAGGATGAAATTGTATGCGATGCTAGGGACAATGCCCAGTAATTTGACCGGCGTGCCGACCAGCACGAAACCGTAATAATAATAGTTAATGTAACCGCCCGCGAACCACGGATCATACGGCGGAAAGGACGTGCTTTTGATGACCGCGTTGAAATACGAGAAGTCCATTGGGCGTTCGCCGCCCTTGGCAGGATGCCACAAGTCCGGGTTGCCGAGGCGGATGATTAAGTCAATGATGAAGAAGGAAAGGAAGACGCTTTCAACGAGGAGGAAATATTTTTTCTTGGTTCGCCATTCGTCGCGGAGTTCGTCGCGTTGAATATATGCCAGCCCTGCGCCCATGAGGAGAATCAAGCCGAAGATGATCGCAATCGTCGGGCGCGTGTAGGGGATGCCAATCGAGCCGCCCATCCACGCAAGCCAGCCGAAGAGGACGAGTCCGAGCGCGCGGCTGAGGGGGTAGCCTTTGTCGGCAAGCCCGGGCATGGCGAGTCGAATCAACGGGTACACAGCGAGACCGAGAATGAAGATGAAGACATACCAGAGCAACAATCCCAGCCATGGGTTTTTGTTTTGAATCCAGTCGTAATCAAATAACTCAGACCATGTTCCGCCGGCGCGTTGACTGGCGAGTTTGTCTGAAGGCAACAACAAGCTGGAGTAATCGTCAAATTGGCGCGGCGTGAGCCGGACGACCTTCGTCAAATCCACAGTGTTGAGAATCGCCTGCACCTTTGTCGAATCATAATTTTCGTTTTTCTTAAAGATCAACACCTTCGGATGATCGTAGAAAGTGAATGCTTCTTCGGCATATTGATCGTTGATCTCAAAGTTCCCAAGTTTGGGGAACGTTTCAAACACCGCCACGAGATCGAAGCCCAGCCTGCCTTCGTACATGCCGGGTTTTGCCTCGTGATAACAACGGATGATATTTTCACCAAGCGGGCAACCGATCAGTTCACGATAGTACAGCGTGGTGAGCGGATAACGTTCCGGCAGGCGTGTGATCTGTCCGTATTGGTGGTTGGTCGGGATGAAGACATAATCGGTCTGGTCGAGGGTGGTGGTGAAGCGCGTGAGTTTGTCGGCATTGTCGTCCCAGTAGACTTGCAAGTTGAGGTCGCCGCGATATAGTCCGCCGAACGCGTCATAGCCGTCCACGCGGAAGGGAAGCCCGTAGTCGTAGTCGGTCTCGTTGGAGACGTTGGAGCCGGTGATGGCGAGGATGCCCGCGTCAACTTCGAGGCGGAGGAAATATTGCGCGCCGATTTCCAACGCAACCGGCTGATCGAGTTTCAGCACGTAGCCATCCCCGCGCGGGTCGTCCGATGGAACAAAAGCCGCGGTCACGGAGGCGTGCGCAACCTTCCGTGTTGCGTCTGAATTCTCCGAGATGGATAACTTCAACGTGTGCGTGTCAACTTGCGTGTTTGGATTTGTATCTCTTACATGCTCCAAAATAATGTTGCTTAGGGTTCCACCCACGCTGGGTATGAATGAAATGGTATACGGGTTGTCGGCGGATACCGTGCAAGGCGCAGACGACTCAGCAATTTGCTCACTGGTCTTGTCGCCGTTTTGAATCGAAAGCCGCAATGGCCCGCAGATATTGACGAGACCTTCCGGTGTTGCCAGTTCGAACTTCAGGTAATAAGTCTGGTTGGCGATCAACGTTGGCGCCTGGTCGAAATTTACCGTCCGCGATACTGCGTCTGAAATATTTTGCGTTGTAATTCCCGAACCAAGAGGCCGGGAGTCGCTCAGGTTTTGCCAGACCGTCAAATACAATTGGGTCGAAATCTGATCGGGGATGGACACAACGTGCGCGAGTGAAATTTCCTTTAAGAGGCCGTCGTTCTTGGGAACAAACGAGGTTTGGAATGGCGCATTTGGTTGGACATAAACCCCGGTTGGAAACGGCACAGGCTGGTTGAATGTCGAGTTGTCCGTTTCAATTTGAAGGTTGATCGGACCCGGCACGTTTTGGAAAATCCACCGGGAGGCGGCGATGCGCGGCTCGTCGCGGTTGTAGATGCTTTGGAAAGCGAACGCCCACGCGGCCGTGAGGGCGATAACTGTGACGGCAATAACGGTACGCAATGCCGAATACGTAGTACGCAGTTTGTAATTGGTAATTGGCAATTGTTCGAAGATAAACCAGGCCGCCATCATCGCAAGCAATGGATAGATCGGAAGTTGATAACGCATGGTCGGGTTGAATTGAAGCGACTGCCAGAGGAAGTATGCCGCGGTCCAACCCCACAGGAGCGCGTGACGCCATTCGCCTTTGAGGATGCGCCAGCCCATGTAGAGGAAGCCGACCCACGCGAGGATGCCGAGGGGAAGACCAAATCCCCAAATCGTCAAATTTTCAAATGAATACAAATGTGAGCGACGCGCCCATTGCAAATTCCACGGCAGGTCGGCGTCGCCTTTTGCCTGCACGCGTTGTTCTTGAATGTTGGCGATCCATTGTTCACTGGGAAGCAAACCGTCGAAGGCGTAGGGTTGGAAGACGCGGAAGGAGAGGAGCGCGGCGAGTCCACCGATTATCAGACAGGCAGTAATCAGTAAGTAGTAATTTGTTGATGGCGTGGACTCTCCCTCACCCCCCGCCCTCTCCCGCTGGGAGAGGGGGCTAAAGTGCCGCAGTACAAACGCGCCCGGCAACAGGATCGCCAGCGGATAGATATTGACCTTGGATGCCAGCGCCATACCATAAGCAACGCCGAAGCCGAGGCTTAGAAGAAAGAGAGGGTTGGTTATGAGCGATCGGAGAAATAGAGAATTAGAGACTAGCGACTGGAGACTACTTGCTGAGTCGGCAGACAGGTCTCCAGTATCCAGTCTCTTTTCTTTCGTATCCACAATTGCAACGGCAAAATAAATTGCCAGAAACGCAAACGGGTTGACGAACAAATCTGTAGTGAAGAAGTGCGATTGCTGAATCTGCATCACAGTCAACGCGGAGAAGAGGGAGGCAAGCAACGCGACGCGGCGATTATACAAACGCGAGACGATGGCATACAGAATCAGAATCGTGAACAGATCGGCGAAGGCGGAGAACTGCCTGCCCAAAATTTTCACATCCAGTTCATCGGTCGCCTCTGCCGCGACGCGAACAATGGTCATCGGCAGGTTGCCATACACAAAAAATGAATAACCGTGATTGTACGGGTTGAGCGTGGAGGTCTTGCTATCGAAATAATCTCCGATGCCCATCCATACTTTTTGTTCAGCAGGGCAGGTTTCCACCGGGATGGATTCATCCGCGCATTTGTGCGCCTGCAAACTCCCCAACACACCGGCGAGGAAATTTTCATCCGGGTGCTGATGCTGACCTTCCCCCCAGTTGACGCCGGTCAAACGCAAATAACCTGCGAGGACGAGTACCAGCAGGAGGAGAAGGTCGTACAGCCAGAAATGTTTTTCGCGATTCATTTATTAATCAACTCGCTGGTTGAGCGCAAGCAGTCGAAACCAGCATGTAACAAAAAGTATTTCGATAAGGGCTTCGCAATGGCGCTTCAGCGCCACTCAGCCCTACTCAACCACCGGGTATTATTGACTTGGCGCTATAAAAATCCAAAAATCGTGACCCGGAATATCCGAGTCGAACATCTTCAACTGCCCGTTCGGATACAACGAACTCAAGACGTCGAGCGTTTGCTGGTCGTTCCCGTTCAGGTCTTCGAGATTCGCTTTCACGATGAACATCTTCGTGCCGGGCAATTCTACCGTGCCGGGTAAATTCTCCCGCCACATCGCCATATCGCGGTTCGGGATGCCCACCCACACTGCGGGCAGTCGTGTGTCCACCCAGTGCGGGAACGGCACCACCCACGCGGTATCCGTCGCGCCATACGTCTGCTCAAATTCGCGGATCACTTTGCCCATGTCCGAGGTATTCCACGAATTTTGGCGAAACGATTTGTTGAATTGATGGAACGTGATATCGTAATTCTGCGAAGCGGATGCAAATAACAGGATGCCGGTCAATGCCAACATCAGGACTTGCCGCATCTTCCCGCCAGTGAGGCTGGTCAGCAACCCGTCGAACGCCATCGCCCCGACGATGAACGCGGGAATGTACGCGCCGCTCGCGCGGTTCAACGCCGGGTTTTCACGCGGGAACGCAATCGAAAGGATGGACGGCATCAACAATAACGGAATCGAAACCAGCAGGAACAAATCCAGCCAGTGACGCTGGCGGATGTAACGAATGGACACCATCGCAACGCCGATGACGAACAACGCGGCAGAGACCACATCCAGCGCGGGGCGATGAGTGACAGAATGTACCCAAATCTCGCCATCGTCGAAGTTGAACATCTTGAGCGCGTTCCACACATTCGAGAAGAAGATTTGCAGTGGCGGGTTGGCGATGGGATTCTCCACGCCGCTCAACCGCGACATGGCGCGCAAACCGAACAGCTCCGGTTCGTCGAACCAATATCGCAGCAAGGGGAGGAAGACAATTAAGGCGGCGAGTCCCAGCATCACCAGCCAGAGGATCAATTCCCTGCGCGCGCCTTTTGACTGCGCGTGAATCCAATACAGCACGAACGCGGCAATGACCACGAACGGGACGATTCGCATAGGGCTGTAGCCGTGCAAGCCAATACCCAAAAAGATGCCGGAGAGGAGGAAATCGTTGCGGTTACGCGTCCGCAAGCCGCGCAGGAGGAAAAGAAGCGTCGGCGCGGCGAAGAGCGGATACAACGGGAAGCGCAATCCGATGCGGCTGATGAGGTTGGGCCAGTAGGCGATCCCCACCATGACGAAGGCGATGAGTCCCACGCGCGGTCCGCCGATTTCTTTTCCAAGCATGTAAATGAAGGGGAGAGTCAAAAAGCCGAGGATGGCAGTGCCAAGTTTGAGGCTGAGAAACGAAAGCCCTGTGCCGAAAATATTAGCGACGAGGAGCGTCCAATACATCTGGAAGGCTTCGCGCCCGGTGTTGCGGACGAAGAAAATGTGCGTCTCTCCCTGTGAGACATCGTACACATCGAGAATTTTTTCGGCGTGATCGCTGAACGGTTCAGGCGGAAGACTCGCGGTCTGCGTGAAGCGGAAATAAAACACGAGCGCGGTCGCGGCGATGAGGAGCAGAGTCCAACGCGAGAAGGTAAGCGTCCATGCTTGACGGGTGAAGAATGAAACGATGGGCTTGAGAATCGAATTTGAGTTTGAGTCGCTCAACCAAAATGCCCGCAAAAAGAAAAGGATTGCCAAACACCAAAGGATGACGTTGCTGGTTGTGAATAAATTGTCCTTGAAACTGATGAACGCCCAAAACCCAAGCACAATACTGAGGAACAACGGCACGCGGCGATAGGTCAGTGGGTCAGTGCTTGCCGCGGTGATCTTGAGAGGCGCGAGAGTCCACTCGCCGCGATAGATTCCCCAAGCCAACGCGGAAAACGCGGCAATGTAAAACGCGAACGCCAATGGTGTGGCAGTTGCAGGCGGCTCGAGAAACCGTTGCCCGATCAACGCGAGGAGCAGGGCGAGGAGGGAGCGCCAGGGAAATGGAGTTATAGGTTGAAAGGTTGACGATGTTTCGGGTTGTCCACCGATCGCTGATTGCTGATTGCTGACGGCTGACCGCTGGTCTTCCTCCACGAATTCCGGCAGTCGAATCTTCTCTCCATCCCCGAATCGAAACAGCGACTTGACGTAGTCAAGGACGCTGGGTTCCTGCAATGGGGTTTGTTCTACGTTATTGTTCTCGTTGCTCATCATTAATTCTTTTTCGCGATGACGATGATACTTTCTCCCCAACGCATGGGCAGGAAGATAAAGCCGGTGATGGCTTGAAAACCGCCAAGCGAACCGAGGGTCAATTTTTGAAGTTGTTTGGGAATGAATCGAACATAGGGCACATCCCAAAACCCATCGGCGAAGACTCGCTTAATTGTAAAGCCTGCCTTTTGAATAAAGGACATCCATTCGGCAGGGCGTTTCAGCGAAATGTGAGTCGGATCCTGATAGCCGATCCACTTGTCGCCTTTCCACGGCTTGAGCAGGGAATCGAGGTTTGGCGTGGCGAGGATCAACGCGCCGCCTGATTCGGTGACGCGTCCAATTTCGTTGATCCCTTTTTGCGGGTCCGGCAAATGCTCCACAATGTGCTTGATGATAACGACGTTAAATGAGTCGTTCCTAAATGGGAGTTCCTGCGCGCTGGCGGTTTGCAGGTGCGATTTTTCCGCGACCGATTTGGATTGTTTTACCGCCCAATGATTGATGTCGCAACCGAACGTCTCGAACGTGTCTTCGAGTTGACCGGTGAGATGCCCCATCCCGGAACCCACCTCCAGAAAACGCGCCCCGCGCCTCCCGTATCGCCGCGCCAGCATGGCGAAGAATCGATTCGACCACCAATACTGGCTGTATTTTGCGAACGTAATATTTGCATACGTGTGCGTGGAGAAATATTTTTCGTCGAATGCCATAGGTAATGGGTAGGGGCGGAGCATGCTCCGCCCCTACTGCTTGCGTGCGATGTAAAATGTAAATGTCCCGTTATCCACAGGTTCAGGGGAGGCGTACCGGCTCACGATTTTTTTTGTGAGCCAGAGATTCCGTTCCGTGCGTGAGATGATCCATCGTCCTGTGAGAAGTCGTGCGAACACAGATGGAACTCCAAAATAATGTCCCCATTCTAACATGCGCATTGCAGAGGGCGAAAAATAATGCCAGTACCGAATCATTTCAAAACCCGCGCGTTCGAGCCGTTCCATCCACACATCCGGTTCGTCCGCATGACGCACGCGCGAGATTTTGCGAAACCATTCCGTATAGCCTCTTCCCAGCACACGCGAGATGGAAAGTTCACTTAAATATCCTGTGTTTGGCACGCAGAAATAAAACGGCGCATCCTTCTTTAATACGCGTGCAGTCTCTTTCAGCACATCGTCAATGTGAGGGATGTGCTCCAGCACTGAGTTACTGAACCCGCTGGCGAAATATCCGGAGGGGAAGGGCGACCTCGCCCCATCGGCTTCCACCAGCGATTTATACGCGCCAAACTTTTTCGCCTCGTGGATGGGCGCGTGCCACGGGTCGAGACCAACGTCAATTTTCTGATCGAACGTCAACGACGCGAAGTGACCATCACCGCATCCCACGTCATAGACCGGCGCGGGCAAAGGCAGGTCTTGATAATAAGTCGACTCGACTGCGCGCAAGAACGCGCGGAAGTATGGCAGGTCGCGCAGATGGAGGAAAAGAAAATCTTTCGATGGACGATGGACGATTGACAATTGACGATTCGTCATTTCCCCATCAACCTCTCGAACAATTTTTCATATTCGATTGCGACAGATTCAGGATTGTATGTCTTTTTAATCAACTCAACATCGCCCTTGATTTTTTGCGGTTCATTCAGGACGTGGAGGATGGATTCCGCCAAGTCAGCCGAGTCGCCGATTTTGGCGACGCGACCCATGCCATGCATGGTCACCGGCTGATGCACTCCCGGCAGCGCGGACGGCACGCATGGCACGCCATTCACCATCGCTTCGATCTGCACGAGACCGAATGCCTCGGTGGAATTCAAAGAAGGGACAGTCAACACGTTGAGGTTTGGATAAAACGCCGCCATTTGAACGGGGTCGAGGTTGCCGAGAAAGGTCCAGTGCCCGGCGACTTCATACTCACGGATACGCGGCATGAGCCGATCTGAATACGCTTGCTCGCCCATCACGTTTTGATACGTCCCTGCAAAGAGTACTTGCGCCTTGGGGTATTTTTTCAGGATGACCGGCAACGCGTCGAGCAGGACTTCGACTCCTTTTTCAGCGGCGAAACGCGCCGCCATGCCGATGACCGGTTTCCGCTCGTTGACGCGATGCTCGGCGGCAAACGCCTCCACCGCGCCGGGGAGTGGATTCGGCATCTCAACGGGAGGCAGGATCGGGGTCAGTTTTGAGGCGTAGCGCGAAAGATAGAGCGAGTTAGCCGCGTAGTCCTGTGTGTAGGTCACGATGTGATTCGATAAAACCCCCGCCATGTTGTTTTGAAAATTCACAACCGTGTTGACGATGCGGTTGAAAAACCCGGGAGGGAGGAGCAAATCACAATGATAGGTGAGCACAGCGGGTTTGCCGAAGAGGCGTCCGCGCAGAGCGACGCCGGGCGCGTCGAATTGAGGCAGGTGCATCTGCACGACATCATGTTGCCAAACGAGTTTGGTGGCAACCACGCCGAATATCGGTGCGATGACCCCCTTGCTCACGCGCGCGGCGACCGGCACACGGATGATTTTCACTCCATCCATTGTTTCTTCGCGCGGCAGGGATGGATCGTATTGTGTGGTCATCACAGTCACTTGGTGACCGCGTTTTGCGAACGCGCGTGCAAGCCGCTCGGCATAAATGGTGAGACCCGAAGTATGAGGGCGATAGTATGTGAGGACGGTTAGGATTTTCATGGGCGGGGGGATTATAAAGCATGAGTAAAATACAAAAGTGGAAAAAGAGGGAAACGACAATCCCGCACGAGTTTATGAAAATTGTACTTTAGAAAAGCAGGTAGTTTTCCATCATTTACAAAAAAACGCTGACCATTGTATCAAAAAGGGTCAGCGTTTCTTAAGCAAATCAATTGAATTGCTATCGTTTATTACCATCTAATATTTTTTTCAACACTGAAAGCAACTGGGGCCAACCTGCGCCTTTTTCCACGTAGGCGTCGCATCCCGCTTCCGCGCCGCGTTGACGGGATGGCGCGTCGCCATGGATGGAGAGCAACACCACGAGCGGAGGATTCGGCATCGCCTTCAACTGGCGGGCGACTGAAAACCCATCCATATCTGGCAATTCGATGTCGAGGATGACGAGGTCAGGGTTCAATTCCGCGGCTTGACTGACCGCCTCCGAACCAGTGGAGGCAGAACCAGCAACGGTCAGACCCGGCTCATCCTCCAACAGCCAAGCCAGACTCTCCCTCACGGCGAGGGCATCGTCCACGATTAATATGCGCGATTTGGGAGGGTGCATTCTCGTCATCCGCGGTATTAGAGTCAGGATTCATAGAAACAAGGTAGGGGCGACCCGTCAGGCTTGGGCAAGGTCCAGTATTTCTCTGGGTGGGTCGCCCCTACAATTTACAATTCACATTACGGTTTGAACACACCGATGACCATTTGCGAAGCGGACGAGGCTGGGTCGCCTTCACCCCACGCGAGGAACAGCGCGTCAGCCGAAGCAACAGCCGCCAGGTTGAACTTGGAGAGCGAAGCGTCGAGGTTGAATCCGCTGGCTGGAGTGTCGAGCGCCCACGTTCCGGTTTGCGGATCGGAGGCGAGATGCCGCAACTGCACCTCGAATTTGCCGGTGCCGTCATCTTCGAGCCACGCCACATACGGCACATTGCCGACGAATACGATGATCGCATTTCGCGCATCGTGATTTGGGTCAACATTCAGACTGCCGCCGACCTGAATGAAACTGTTGCGCGTGGATGTGTCGAGCCGCGAGACGAAGACCTGCCACTTTCCATTTTGCCCAATTTCGGGCCAGGCGATCCACGGCACCGTGCTTTCACCGGGCACAGTGCTTCCCGCGGCTGTTGAGGCATCCTTCGCGTCGTTCAACGGGTTGATATTCAATGCGCATTTCGTTTCATCCTCCGGCGGGCACGGAGGCACATTGATCCATTTAAATCCACCGGGACTGGCGGGGTCCGCCACGCCGCGCGCGGTAAAGATTCGGCTGGGACGATCACGACCAGATTCCCACCACGTTACCCATGGAACGGAATTGGCAGTCTCAGCGAACACTCCGGTGGGGTAGAACGAGATGCGGAACCGGTCCACATTCAGAGTCTGTTCGCCGTCCGGTTTCGCCTGACCGACAGTGACCCAACGGAACCCACCGATGGCTGTCTCATCCTTTTCGCCTCGGGCGACAAAAATCTGCCTGGAGGAAGGATTGATATCTGAGACTTCCTCCCACGCTACCCAAGGGACAGGAGGCGCACCCAATTCCGTGGAGCCTCCAAAAATAAACGGACGGGTCGCGGCGCGATCGGTGGCAAGGTTGAGGCTGGCTTCGCCGCCGCCGCGATCGGTTCCCGCCTGTTGCCACAGACCGGTATCCGCGCTGAAGCGGCTGGCAAAAATCTGCGAAACATTTCCGAAGCCGGGGCTGGGTTCAGACCATGTCATCCACGGCACGGCACGGTTTTCACCGGCAGTGGTGATGCTTGGTAAATCGGCAACGACATTGGTGTGGATGTTGGCAGACGCGCCGAGCGGGGCGAAGGCATCTTCACCGATCAGACTACTGGCAAAGATTTGCCGCACGCCGCCGGAGGAATTCTCCGCCCACGCCGCGAGCAAATTGTTGGCGTTATCAAGCGAGAGCGAGGGGCTTTGCGCGGCTTGGGTAACATCACGATTCACCGCGCCGATGATATTGAATGTCGGTCCCGTTGGCGCGGGGGGTTGTGTTGGAATGACTTCGGCTGTTGCAGGCGGCTGTGTGGCTTCTGCTCCGCCACCGCACGCGGCTAAAACGAAGGCGGCGATGAGCAACAAAGTGAATGCTTTTGTTTTCAGAAATTTATTCATGGTGACTCTCCTTTTCCTGAGTGTCATTCTGAGCGAAGAATCTCCTCGTTGGCTCAGAGACCCTTCGTGGCGCGAGGCGCCACTCAGAATGACACAAACAGAATTTAGAACAACTCCACACCTTTGAGCGTGGTGACCAGCGTCACTTCCACTTGCTGGCTGGGGTCGCCGAGGGTGACTTTGATCGTATCGTTATCCACGCGCAACGGTGAGCCTGCCACCGGTGTGACGAAAGCGATCTGTCCGCGATACTGCACGGTAGACGCAAACGACCCATCGGGGTCAACGACTGAACCAACGACGATTTCCTGCCCGCCGAATTCAGCGATGCCGCGATACAAACCGGCGGGTCCGCCCGCAGGGACGGCTGATCCACTGAACGTCCAGATGCGCCCTTCCACATTGGTCACGGTGCCGGTGAACGAATCGCCATCCACTACGCCCTCGAACAGCACGCCATCCGGGCTGACACCGGAAACCGAACCATCCGAGGCAATGTCACCGGAATACCAGCGTGCGGCTTTCAAGTTGAACTCATCATCCAGACTGCACACATAGACAGCGAACTTGCCATCCTCCACGACGATGCCCACGCGCGCGCTGGCGGGCGCATCGTCAATTTTCGCGATATAGGAGGTGGCAACTGAAGAGGTACCGGCTCCTCCGTCGCACGCGGTTAACAGGATCGATAGCACAAGCACAAATACCAGCAAAATATTTGATTTGGTTTTATTGAACATAGTTTCCTCTTATTATGCCCTCATCCCAGCCCTGCCCCCGAATGGGGAAGGGAGTCCCCTCTCCCAAAGGGAGAGGGTTAGGGTGAGGGAAAATTCTTACGGACTGATTGGTTCCGTCTTCGCATCAATCGAAATCAGGAACTGCAAGAGCGCGGCTTGATTCGCCGGGTCGTCCAGCACGCCGGTGACTCCGCCGGCTTCGCGATGCGTTTGATTCTCAAGCACACACGCGAGCGTGAGACATGAACCGTTATGGAAATACGGTGGGAAGGCAAAGATGCTCAACAGCGACGGCGGGTTGAAGCCTAATCGTCCGAGCGCGCCCAGATTGTTGTTGTTTTTCTCGAGCGGGTTCGCCGGGTCAAACGTGCCGACGATTTGCAGGAAGCGCGAGAGCTGTCCATTGGGCGCTTCGGGCGCGACGCCGGGCGTGATCGTCTCAGGGAAAGGCGAGACGCGCGCGTAATCTACTTGCGCCGTTGCCCATTTCGGTCCGCCGTGACACGCCTGGCAATTCGCCTGCGTGAACAACTGGCGACCCAATGCGATTTGCGCGCCGAGTTCACTGGCGGGATCAACGCCGCGATGCGGGGAGACCGGCGACGGAGTCTTGAACTGCGTCCATGCGACGATCGCATCCCAGGCGCCGAATCCTCCCACGTGGAGTTGTGGTCTGCCTGCGTTGGGCGGGTCGAACGCTTTGACATTTGGATCCGGATCCGTGGTCCCTTGCAAAACGATCAAGCCCGCGCCGCCGGAGACGCCGCGGATGTTCAATTCAAAATCTTCGAGTTCATCAAAGATCGCGGAGTAGTTCAACACGCGCTGGTTGCCGGTCGGGTTGGCGAGACTAAACGTTCCATTCAACGGCACTGTCTTGCGTGGGCCTGCGCCAAACGCCCAAACCACGCCGTCGCTCAAGCCATCAGGATGACAACTCGAACACGCCTGCCAGCCTTCATTCGACATGCGTTCGGCAACGCCTTCGTCGAATTCACCGCGCGAGGTATGGAAGAGTTCGTTGCCCGCAAGGAATTTGGCGGGGTCAGAGCCGGGGGCGGGCAAATCCGCTGATTGGATGCGGGCAGTTTCGGCTTCGGGTGAAGCGGTCAAATCCACTACTGACACGTCTTTCGAGATGAAGTTATACACGTAGGCGCGCGTATCCGCGTTGTTGATCACGATGCCGCGCGGATTTTTGTGGACTTCAATGAGAGCCACCCGCGTCGTGTCGCCTTCCGCCGCCACAGAGACAACTGCTGGAACGCCGTTGCCATCGAGCGTGATCTTCACCAGCACATCGCTCGCGGACGAAACAACATAGCCATCGTTGGAGTTGTGTTTGAAAGCAATCGCCCACGGGTTGGCAACGAAAAGTTTCGGTGTGAAAGTCTGCGCTTTGACTGCGGCATGGAGGTTGATGGTGCCTCCAGCAAGTTCAGATTTTGCGGCGACATCGAACACCGAGAGGAACGCCTGCGTATCCACGTTGAATTTGATCGGACCTTCCGGCGAAGCCGCGACGTTCGGCAGATAGCCGCGTCCGTTCTTCAACACGATGGACTGCAATTGATTCGGGTATGCAAACGTCGGGTCTGTTGCCGAGCCACCGAACGCGCTGCGATCCGCGGCAAAGCCGGTATCGTGCGCGGCGAGCGTGATCACACCCTGGATTTGCGAATCGTCTGTCGTGGAAAGCACAAAGACTTTGCCTTCACTGCCCTGGTCGAGACCCGGTCCGCCGGAAGCGGTGGGCTGTGATAGGAATTGCGTGACATAAACAAACTGCTGACCCGCGCCGCCGTTGTTATTGGTGATCGCCACGCCGCGCGGTTGCACGCCGGGGATGTTGATCGTTCCGACAACGCTTCGGCTCACAGTATCAATAATTGAAACGGTGTTCGAGGCAGAGTTGGCTACGTACGCGCGCGCGCCATCCGGTGTGAGCGCAATCCCATACGGTTCTCCGCCGACAGGAATGTCTGCCACTTTGGCTTGCGATGTGAGATCAATGACTGAGACCGTCGCGCTGGCTTGGTTGGTCACGTAGGCAAATTTCTTGTCCGCCGTGATGACGGCAGAGCGCGGCTCGTCACCGGTTTGAATCTCAGTGAGTTTGGCGTTGGCATCGCTCGCCACGTTGATCAGCGAGACCGTTCCATTTAATGTGTTCGTGACGACCAACAACGCGTCGTCGTCACTAATGGCGATCGGACTCGAGTAACTGGGGTTCTTCGCAATGGTCCCTGCCGCGGTATCGGGCGGCGGCACGGCGTCGGAGGTCGGTTGCGCGCCGCCTCCGCATGCACTCAGGAACGCGAGCATTGCCACGATCATGATGCGAAAAAGTGGGTTGAGTTGTTTCGTTGGCATGTTTTCTCTCCTCGTGAAATGGTCGGCGTCGAAACGCAACGCCGCAGGCGAATCGACGCGATTCGCCCATTGAATATCTCCATATGATAGAGGAAAGCCCATGCGCGTCACACCGCCCCCGGCACGGAAAGGAAAAGAAATTGGTCAGAGGATTGGGCTAACTAAAGTTAGCGGTGAAATCCGGTGGTTGAGCAGCCTGAGGCGATAGCCGAAGGCGTATCGAAACCACCAATAACCAATATCGCTTTGCTTACATGGTGGTTTCGATACGGGGCGGGCGCTTCGACTTCGCTAGCGCTCCGCTCAGCGCGCAATCCCGCCCCTACTCAACCACCGGCATATCATAATTACTTCTGCTTCACCAACCCATGCTTCACCGCGTACAACGCGGCTTGCGTGCGATCCTCCACGCCAAGTTTATCGAAGATCGTACTGACGTAACCTTTGACCGTTCCTTCCGTTAGATGAAGAGCCAGCGCGATCTCCTTGTTACTCCTGCCCTCGGCAATCAATGTCAAAATATTGAACTCCCGCGTCGTGAGGCTCGAATGCGCGGGCGCATCCGCGCCGGTGATCTGCTTCATCAAAAATTGTTGCGCTTCGGGGTGCAACGCGGGTTTGCCCGCCGCCGCCGAACGGATCGCGTTCAACAAATCCGCTTTCAACACATCTTTCAACAAATACCCGATGGCGCCCGCTTGAATCGCAGCGCGCACGCGCTGGTCTTCGGCAAAGGTGGTCAACACCAACACGCGCGTTGAAGCATCCTGTGCCAGCGCGCGGCGCGTGGTCTCGATCCCGTCCATGACGGGCATCACCAAATCCATCAACACCACATCCGGTTTGTGCTTCTTGATCAACGGCAATGCGGTCTCGCCGTCGCCTGCCATGCCGACGACTTCAAAATCGGATTCTTCGCCCAACAAAATCTGCAATCCCTCGCGCACGATCACATGATCGTCCACGATCAACACTCGAATCGGTTTCATACGCCGCTCTCCTTGAGGGGAATCTTCACTTCAACAACTGTGCCAGCCCCAGGCTGTGACTCGACGTGCAACGTCCCGCCCAGCGATTCGGCGCGCTCGCGCATCGTCTTCATCCCAAGCCCATTGCCCTGTGCGGGAGGACTAAACCCCACGCCATCATCCTTGACCGATAAACAAATCACGTTGGGCGGCTCGCTCTGCATTTGAATGTTGACATGACGCGCCCGAGCGTGTTTGGTCGCATTGTTCAGCGACTCTTGTACGATGCGATACATACCCTCTTTGAGCGCCGCTTCTGTTCCAACGTTCTGAACTGCTTCTGCTTTCCAAATTTTTTTCGCATCCTCAACCACATTCACTGTCACAATCAGCCCATCGTGCGAGAAATCCTTGGCCAGCAATCGCAACGCGTCCAAAAAACCATAGTGATGGATGCGCTCCAACCCGGTCAGCGTGGCGGGAATTCCTTTTTGCGATGATTCCTCTGCAGGTCGCAACTCAAATAATAACGCGCGCATCTCGCGCAGGGCAGTCTGGCTCAACTCTAGCAGGCGATTCACCCGTTTCTGCCCTTCCGCGGGGTCGCGCTTCCACGCCGGTGAAATGGATTGCGCGATCAACGTCGTGCTGAAGATCAACTGCGTCACCGAATCGTGCAGTTCACGCGCCAGCCTTTGCCGTTCCTCCAGCACTGCCAATTGTTGATTGCGATCATTAAGCAGGGTCTGTTGCAGGCGATGATCAATCGCGATGGCGAGTTGCGCGGCTGTGGCGCGGTATGGTCTCAATTGATTCTCCGTCCACTTGTGGACTCCCGGATAGCTCAACACCACCAACCCGATCCGTTGACTTCTCACCATCAGCGGAATCATCGCCAGCGCCAGCCGCCCATTTTCTTCCTGCATGACTCGCAGTTCTACAGGGACGCGCGGGTCGCTCCGCACATCTGTGATGGCGATCGCCTCACCGGCATCGAGAAGCGGGTCGAGGTCATCGTGCGAGTAGGGCATCCGCTCTTCCAGTCGGAGTGAACCGGTTTGCGGAGTCCAACGTCCTTTTACGATGATGGTCCTCCGTTGTCCCTGTGCATCAAGTTCGTACAAAACGATGTTGCACACGTACTGTCCGCCCCCCGCGACCTGCTCGAGGTACGCGTCGATCACTTCATCCACATCGGCAGATAACCCAATGCGCTGACTCGTTTCATATAACAGCCGCATTTCATCGAGGGCACGCTGGCTGGCTTCGAATAAATTGGCGTTGTTGATCGCAATCGCCGCGTATTGTGCAAAGAGTTCGAGTGTCTCTGCATCACGCTCACTGAAACGGTTTGGCGATTCGTTCCCCAGCCCGAAGAAGCCGATCATCTCCTCACCCCAGCGGATCGGCACTCCCACCACCGAATGCTTGGCGAGTTCCGGTAGTGTAGGCTGTTCCAAATCGCCATACCGATTGAGGCGGACCGTTTTTCCCGTCTTCAAGACATGCCCAGCCAGCCCTGTGCCGGGCATCATCTCCGCGCCCATTTCCTCTTCCGGCATGTTGTGCATGGCAACCGTGCGAACGGCCGGCGAATCGCCGCGTTGCACAACCAATCCGATCGTTCCATGCGTTGCCTGAATCAACGAGACCGCGCTCTCCAAAATATTCGAAAGCAGCGGCTCCAATGCAAGCCCACTGCTGATCGAAGCAATGACGCGCTGCAGAATATCGGCGCGCCGGACCGCATCGGCAAATTCATTTTCAGCAACAGGGTGATTTGAAGCGGAACTCAATTGGATGATTCCTGGGTTGATCGAACTTTTTCGAGGGTGCGGGAATTATAATGTCTATCAAACAAACCCGGCATCGGAGAATTGAAATGACCCTCCCCACCAAGATCACGGTCATCGGCGCAGGCTCGGCATCGTTCGGCGAAAACACACTCTCCGCCATTATGCGCTCGAAGAGACTCAAGGGCTCGTCGCTCGCGCTGGTGGATCGCAACGCGGACAGCCTCGATATTGTTCATCGTCTCGCGGGCACGCTCAATCGCGAATGGGACTCGCAATTCACAATCACGGCATACACGGATCATCAAGAGGCATTGCCCCAAAGTCAGTTCGTGGTCAACGCCATCGAAGTGGGCGCGCGTGAAAATTTATGGAAACGGGATTTCGAGATACCCCTCAAATACGGCGTGCGGCAACCCTATGCTGAAAACGGCGGACCTGGTGGTTTCGCGCACGCGGCGCGCAACATCGGTCCCGTCATGCAGATCGCGCGCGACATGGAATCGTTGTGTCCCGACGCGTGGTTTGTGAATTTTACGAATCCGATGATTCGAATCTGTGACGCGGTCAATCGCCACAGCAAAATCAAAGCCGTTGGCTTGTGTCATCAAATTTACGCGGGCTATGTGATGGTCGGTGTTGCGCTCGCAAACGATCTTGGAATCGAAATCCCCGACGGGCTTACCGGTGTGCATGCGGCAGTGGATCAACATCCGCTTCAACAGCGCGTGCGCGAACAGATCGTTCCGCTCATTGACATTCGCGCGGCGGGTTTGAATCACTTCACGTGGATTCTTTCCATTCATGATAATCGCACCGGCGAAGACTTGTACCCTCTCTTTCGCAAGTGCTTCTTTGAACTGGACGCGAAATTTGAACCGCTGACAAGGGATATGTTCTCAGCCTTTGGCTTGTTCCCCGTCCCTGGTGATACACATTTGTGCGAGTATCTGCCGTGGATGAGCGATCCGCAAACCAGACCCTGGGAGAAATACAACATCCGACTCTACGATTGGGAGTTGTCCGAAGAAGTTCGAGGCTTTCAACTGCACCGTTTAAATGAAATGGCAAACGGAGACGCTACCATCGCAGGCTTGCTGGATACGGATAGTGAAGGCGCGCTTGAACTGATAGAGAATATCTCCGGCGCGGGGAATCATTATCACCTCGCGGCGAACCTTCCGAATACAGGACAAATTGACAATTTGCCCTGTGGTTGCACAGTTGAAATGCCTGTGCAAGTCAACGGCGCAGGGATTCATCCCGTCCACGTAGGCGCGTTGCCTGAACCGATTGCAGAGTTATGTCGTCGTGAAATAACAGTTGCGCAATTATGTGTGGATGCGTCTGTGGAAGGAAATCGCGGGAAGGCATTGCAATGTTTATTGCTCGATCCCGTCATCACAGACGTTGATATTGCAAAGAAAATATTGAATGATTATTTAACTGCCTGCAAAGAATATCTTCCACAGTTTTGGAAATGAAAGAATAAATTTTCAACAAGAAATGTTTTGATCGCAAAGCGATTCGCTTTGCGATTTTTATTTCCATGATGCCATGAGAGGGGGCGGAAATGAATCCTACAGCATTTCTTTTATTGGGAGTGTCCAAGATAGGAAGTAAAATGAGGGGATGAAATGTCCAACATGTGGCACCAACTGGAGTCAAAGCAAAGCCGGGTATAACCACTCAGGCAGTCAAAGGTACAAATGTGGAGAGTGTGG
>Ga0247727_10000909_pt1 | contig 71966 bp, 69 predicted proteins | sample WisWelCaveWW1625_FD_202498 | JGI IMG/M metagenome (GOLD analysis project Ga0247727, IMG submission 202498) | Biofilm microbial communities from Wishing Well Cave, Virginia, United States - WW16-25 | ecosystem: Environmental > Aquatic > Deep subsurface > Groundwater > Cave microbial mat | place... | reverse complement strand
CTCCGGACGCCGCCCAGGCGCTGAAGCTGACGTCCAGCGACCTGCTGCAGCTGCGGGTGATCGACGAAGTGATCGAAGAGCCGCTCGGAGGCGCACACCGCGACGCGGAGCTCGTCGGGCAGCACCTGCGGGCCTCGATCCTGCGCTTCCTGAAGCGCGCCGATGCCACCCCGCTCGACGCGCTGCTGGCCCAGCGCTACGAGCGGTTCCGCTCTATCGGGGCGTTTGCCTCGCGGCAACAGACCGTCTTCACGCCGCCCACCCCGCCTCCCTCGCCGTCATCCTGACGGGCCGAGCACCTCGCGGATCCGCTCCAGCACGCGCTTGTGCTCCAAGGGCTTTCCCATGATGTAGGTCGGTCCGCCCGCCTCATCCGGCAACGGTTTCCACTCATCGTAGCCGGCCACCGCCGTGATGAGGATGACGGGCAGGCGCGTGAAGGCGGGGTTGGCCCGGATCTGCTGCAGCGTGGCGAACCCGCCCTTGCCCGGCATGAGCATGTCGAGGAGGATCACGTCAAACGATCCCGCCGCCAGCGCCTGCAGGCCCTCCTCGCCGGAGGCGGCCACCACGATGTCGTAGCCCTCGGTGCTGAGGCGCAGGCGCATGGCTTCCCGGAAGGCCATGTCGTCGTCCACGAGCAGGATGCGATGAGGGGCCGTCATGCGTTATGGTGCCGAGGGTGGGAATCGAACCCACATGACCTTGCGGTCACGGGTTTTTGAGACCCGCGCGTCTGCCAGTTCCGCCACCTCGGCGTCACTTCTTCTCCAGGAAGGGCTTCAGGAGGTCGATCGGAATGGGGAAGATGATTGTCGAGTTCTTTTCCGTGGCGATCTCGGCCAGTGTCTGCAGATAGCGCATCTGCAGCGACATGGGTTCCTCGCTCATCAAGCGGGCGGCGTCCACCAATTTTTGGGCGGCTTGAAATTCCGCGTCCGCCCCGATGATTTTCGCGCGCCGGACGCGTTCCGCTTCCGCCTGACGGGCCATGGCCCGCCGGATCTCCTCTGGCAGGTCGACCTGCTTAATTTCGACGGCGGTGACCTTCACCCCCCACGGGTCGGTCTGCTTGTCGATCAGCGACTGGAGCTGGTGGTTGAGCTTCTCGCGTTGGGCGAGCAGCTCATCGAGCTCGACTTGCCCGAGGACGCTGCGCAGGGTGGTCTGGGCCATCTGAGAGCTGGCAAACAGGTAATCCTCCACTTCCACAATGGCTTTATTCGGATCCAGCACGCGGAAGTACACGACTGCGTTGACCTTGATGGAGACGTTGTCCTTCGTGATGACGTCCTGTGGCGGCACATCGAGCGCGATGGTCCGCAGGCTGATCTTGAGCAATCGATCAATTGGCCACAGGATCAGCACGAGCCCAGGCCCCGCCGGCTTTTCCGTGAGGCGTCCCAGGCGGAAGACCACCCCCCGTTCATATTCATTCAGGATCTTGATGCAGTTCATGAGGTAGAACACCAGCAGCACGATTGGCGCGGCAAGGCCCCCGAAAAACGGCATTAGCGTACTCCTTTCTGTTCGGGCTCCACTACGAGACGTAGTCCATCGACCCGCACAACCCGCACCCGCTCCCCGCGCTTGATCGGCCGCCGGCTGGTGGCCGTCCAGGTTTCTCCGTGGACGAACACCGTCCCCTCCGGCTTCAGATCCGTCGAGGCGGTGCCGACCTCGCCAAGGAGCCCCTGCGGGCCCGTCGTGACGCGGCGCGTCTGGCTGCGCACCGCCCGCTGCACCACGACCAGGATGAGACCCGCCAGCGTCGCGACCGTCGGCAAAATCACGCGCGGGGCGATCTGCAGGCTGGGGTCAGATGACTCAACGAGCATGAGGCTGCCGAGGGTCAATGCGATCGCCCCGCCGACGGCCAACAGCCCCACGCTGGCGACGAACAGCTCCGCGACGAGCAGCCCCAGGCCCACGAGGACCAGCGCGATGCCGGCATAGCTAATCGGCAGCGCCTGAAACGCATAGAGAGCCAGGAGCATGCAGATCAAGCCCGCGATGCCCGGAAACCCCACGCCCGGGTGCGTGAACTCGAAGATCAGCCCCAGCGTGCCGAGCATCATGAGCAGATAGGCGATGTTCGGATTGGTGATCGTCGCCAGGAACTCCTGGCGCGCGGACATGGGGATGCGCACGAGCTGGGCGTTGGCCGTCTGCAGCTCAACCGCCACGCCGGCCAGCTCCACGCGGCGGCCCTGCAGCTGGGTGAGCAGATCCTGGACATCGGTGGCGATCAGATCCACGATGCGCTCCCTGATCGCATCGGCTTCCGTGATGGAGAAGCTCTCCGTCACCGACTTCTTGGCCCACTCCTCGTTGCGCCCGCGCGCCTTGGCGATCGTCGTGATCCAGGCGACGGTGTCGTTGAGGATCTTCTCGGCCATCGGGTCGGTTTCCTGCTCCTCGACGATCTCCTCTTCCACGTCCTTGCTCGGGCTGCGCGGGGAGGCCCTGTCCACGACGCGCGTGATGCGCTTGATGAGCTTCTTCACCGGGCCGCCGCCGCCAGCGCTCACGGGATGGGCCGCGCCAATGTTGGTGGAGGGCGCCATGGCCGCGACGTGGGCGGCGAGCGTGATGAAGACGCCCGCCGAGCCGGCACGCGAGCCCGCCGGGGCGACGTAGACGACGACAGGGACCTTGGCATTCATGATCCGCTTCACGATGCCCCGGGTGGATTCGAGCAGCCCGCCCGGCGTGTCGAGCAGGATGAGCAGGCACAGCGCGCCGTCCGACTCGGAGCGGGTGACGGCCTGCTCGATGTGCTGCTGGGTCACCGGGCTGATGATCTTGTTATCCAGCTCGATGAGGTTGACGTGCGCGGCGTCCGCGCCTGCCGTGGCGATCAGCGCAAGCAGGATGCCGAGACCTGTGGCCGTGACGGTGCGTTTCATGGATGGAACTGGTGGAGCAGAGGGGGATCGAACCCCTGACCTCCACAATGCCATTGTGGCGCTCTCCCAACTGAGCTACTGCCCCCCAAGAAGGCAACGTCTACCATAGCATGGGCTTCGAGGCGGTGTCAATTGACGACGCTCCGCGTTGCCCTGTTCCCGATGCCATGATAAGATATTGAATCTTATGCGGTTAGGCGTACATGTCTCCATTGCAGGCGGGCTGCTCGAGGCGGTCCAGCGGGCCAAGCGGCTGGGCTGCACCACGATGCAGATCTTCAGCCGCAGTCCCCGGGGCGGTCGGGCGCCCACGCTCTCCAGCGAGCTGACGGAGCGCTTCGACGCTGCGCGTCGGGCCGCCGGGATCGAGCCGTTGGCGGTGCACGGCCCCTACATCATCAACCTTGCCTCCCCGCAGGCGGCCATGTGGAAACAATCCGTGGCGCTCTACCGCGAAGAGTACGCGCGCGCGACGCAGCTGCGCGCCCAGTATCTCGTCACGCATGTCGGCAGCCATCGGGGTGAGGGCGAGGCGGCCGGGATCGGCCGGGTCTCCGAGGCGATCAACCGGACGTTGGAGGGTGTTAGGCCCCGCGTCATGATCTTGTTGGAAAACACCGCGGGCTCCGGGCAGGGGCTGGGGGATCAGTTCGAGCATCTGGCCGCCATCCGGGACGGCGTTGAGGCCAAGGCGCACGTCGGGGTCTGCCTTGATACGGCGCACCTCTTCGCCGCGGGGTTTGCGATCCACGAAGCCGGGGGGCTGGCCGAGGTGCTCGCGGCGTTTCACCGCGTGGTCGGGCTTGAACATCTGAAGCTCATGCATCTCAACGACTCCAAGGTGCCCTTCGGCGCGCGGGTGGACCGGCACTGGCACATCGGCCAGGGACACATCGGCTTGGACGCGTTTCGCCGCATCGTCAACCACCCGCGCCTGACGGAGGTGCCGTTCATCTTGGAGACGCCTAAGACGACCGAGCGCGAGGACCGGCGTAACCTCTCGACAGTCCGGTGGCTTGTGGGGACCTCGACCGCCACGCGATCTCGCCGCCGCCGCCCGGCGCTGGTGTGAATGGCAGGCGCGGAGGACGTCGCACCGCTGGCCGACCGGCTGGAGACGGTCGCCGCCGGTATCGAGAGCCGCCAATCCGATGACGCGGTGATTGCCCTGCTGTGCCTCGCGCAGCAGGCCTGTGATCGGCTGGCCGCGCATCCGGCGCAGGGCGCAGCGTGGAGCACACTCGGGCAGGCGCTCCAGACGTGGCAGCAGGTGTGGGCCCGCCTGGGAGGGCAGCGCGACTTCCGTCTGGCGGTGGCGCGCGAGGCCAGATTGTGGGCCAAGCGCCTGGCCTCCGGCGTGCCCCAGCGTTGAGCGAGCATGCCCGAGGCGCAACCCACCGTCCTGTGGGGCGCGGACCACGCGGCGGTGCTGGCGCTGACGGTGGTCGCGGCATGGCTTGTGGTCATCAATCGCCGCCGCCTGCAGCGCGCGCCGAGCCGCCTTGCGCGTCGTCTGGCCGCGTCGCTGCTGTTGGGCAACGAACTGATCGGATGGGCCGTTGCGACCGCGCAGGGCCACATCCGGGTGCCGCTGCAGCTGTGCGACCTGGCAATGGTCCTCACGGTCTGGGCGCTCTGGAGAGCACAGCCTGCCATCGGGGAAGTGGCGTATTTCTGGGGTTTGGGCGGCAGCCTCCAGGCGATCCTGACACCGGATGTGCGCGACGGATTTCCGGACTACTGGTGGATCAAGTTTTTCATCGGCCACTGTGGGGTTGTGCTGAGCGTGATCTATCTCGCGGCTGCCGGTGAACTGCGGCCGACGCATCGCAGCGTCTGGCGGATGTGGGGCCTGACGAACCTCTACGCGGCGGTCGCTGGGCTGCTGAATGCGGCGTGGGGGACGAACTACGGCTACCTCGCGCGCAAGCCCTCGCAGCCAAGCCTGCTCGACTATTTCGGCCCTTGGCCGTACTATATTGTGGGCATGGAGCTGGTCGCGCTGGCGTCGTTCTACGTCTTCTACGCGCCGTGGGCCTGGTCGGGGCGGCGCGCGGCGCGCCAGCCGCACAGGAGCCGGTGAGCACATGCCGGACGCGTTGGAGATCACCGCGCAGGGGACCCCGAATCCCAACGCGGCCAAATTCGTGCTGAACCGAACCCTCGCCGCGCAGGGCCGGACGTATCGCGACCCCTCCGCGGCGGAGGCGGAGTGGGTGAAGCAGTTGCTGGCGATCGCCGGTGTGACGCAGGTGTTTGTCCTGAACGACTTCGTCTCCGTGACGAAAGCGCCGCAGGCGCAATGGGCGGTCATCAGTCCTGCAGTGGAGCAGATCTTGAGGCAGGCGTTTGCCTAGCCAGGGAGGGGGCATGGAACCGAGCATCGGACGGTCGATTCGGCAGGGCTGGTCCACCGCGGCGCGCAGCTGGCCTGCCATCGGCCTCTTCGCCGTGTTGTGGATGGCGGTGGGCTTCATGACGATGCTCGGCGTCGCAGTGACCGAGCCGCCCGACGAAATCCTGGCCCCGATCACTGAGGAGACCACCGCCCCGGTTGCCCCCGCGCCCGCACCGGCCGCTGCGACAGAGGCGCCATCCGATCCGCTGAGTCCCGAAGCCGTGCCGAGTGACTCGGCACCTCCGGCAGCGCGGGAACTGGAGCGCCGGATGGAGCTGCTTGGCGAGTGGTTCGGGCGCGCCTGGCCGGTCCTGCTGGCGTGCGCGCTGCTCTTTGTGGCTGGAAACGTGTGGCTCTTCGGCGGGCAGATCGGGTATCTCGCGCGGCGCCGGCAGGACGCTGCGGTCAAGCTCTCGGAGCTGTGGAAGGCCGGCACGCGGTCGTTCCTGCCGCTGGCCGGAGGATGGCTGCTGTCGCTGGCCGGCGTGGCCGCGTTGGTGGTCGGCGGCGTCCTCATTGGACTGCTGTTCTCGCTGCTGCCGGCGGCGGTGCCTGACGGGCTGATCGCGGCCGTGGCGGTCCTCCTGGTGCTGGCCGCGCTCGCCGGGGTGCTGTGGCTGATGGTTCGATTGGCCTTTTGGTTCATCGCGATCGTCGTGGACCGCATCGGGCCCATCGCCGGATTGCGAGCCAGCCTGCGGGCCTCTCGGGGCCGTTGGTGGCCGGTGGCCGGGCTCGGGGCGCTGGTCGTTGCCATCTCCTTTGGTGCCTCGCTGCCGTTTGCCCTGGTGGAGTGGTTGAGCAAGGCGCTCGGCGGCGTCGCCGGCCAGATCGTGCTGCTCATCAGCAACGTGGCGGGGTTCGTCGTCTCGCTGTTCGTCGGCTTCGTGGGCCTTGCGGCGTTCCTGGGGTTCTATGAGGACGCCAAGGCGGACCCAGGAGCGCCGAGCAAATGACCGACGGGCGCTCTGGCTGCGGGCTCGGGGTTGGGGGCTGGTTGGGCGCTGGTGCGGTCGCACTGCTGCTGGCTGGCTGCGGCGGCTCCAAGCCCTACGTCCGGCCGGGCTTTCTCGACCGGCCGCCTGCGCGCGTGGCCGTGCTGCCGTTCGTGATCACCTATGCCTACGATCTCGCGTCGGGCCAGGCCATTCCGGAATCGCATGGGATCGGGCGGGATCTCTTCCGCAAGACGTTCTATTACGCGCTGACGCCACTGGGCTATCACGACGTCAAGCTGCAGGAAGTCGATCAGCGATTGATCCAGGCGTGGGGCCCGCTAGAGGCCGGCGGCTGGCGCGCCGCCTCGCCGCAAGCGCTCGGCAAGGCGCTCGAGGCGGATGCGGTGGTCTACGGCGAGATCGACCGGATCACGCACGTCGCCAGCCCGCTCTACACCGAGACCAGCCTCACTGCCTCGCTGCGCATGGTCGAGGCGGCTTCGGGCGAGGTGCTGTGGCGCAAGCGGGTGAAGGTGGCGGAGCGCGGTGGCGCCGTCGTGCAGAAGGGCCAGGTGGTGGATTTCGTGCAGGACCAGATGCGCAGCTACAACCCGAAGGTCAAATTTCTCCGCGTTGCCGATGTGGCGGCTCGCCAGGCGTTAACAGGGATGCCCAACCCGCCCCTCACGCCAGCGGGAGGCATCGGCGAGGAAGCCGGGCAGACGGCCAGCGGGACGATTCGTCTGGCGATCCTGCCGCTCGCCGCCAAGAAAGAGGACTGGCTGAAGGCTGCGAATGAGCTGCGCGCGGATCTGGCTGCCAGCCTGCAGAACGGGACCTTTGAGGTGCTGGAGCTGCAGCGCGTCAATGAAGCGCTCACCGCGCGCGGCTGGCAGGAGGGTGCCGCGCTGCCGGAGGAGCCGGCGCTGGTCGAGGTGGCACGGGCGTTGGGCGCGGATCTGCTCTTGCGCGGGACCGTGACGAAGTGGGGCCGCACGTACCTCGCCGTGCAGTCCTGGGTCAAGGCCGGCCTGGCCCTTGAGCTCCTCGACGGTGCGTCCGGGGAGGTCATCTGGTCCGATGAGCGACGGGGCACCCGACAGTCCGGCATCCTGAAGGGCCCGACGGGATACAAGTCCATCGTCACAGCCCCTATCACCGGCCTGCGGTCCAGCCATCTCCATCGCGTCGCGAGCCACCTGGCCCGGGCGATGGCGGACGAGTTGAAGCAGTCCCCCGCCGTGCTCACCTATCTGAACGAGAAGACGCCGCGCGAGCTCTGATCCGCCCCGCGCAGCGGCTCCGCTCCATGACTGACCGATACCCCTTTCACGAGATCGAGCCAAAATGGCAGCAGCGCTGGGAGCGCGAGAAGCGCTTCCGCGCGGTCGACGGCGACGCGGCGCGCAAGAAGTTCTACCTCTTGGACATGTTTCCGTACCCGTCGGGCGCCGGGCTGCACGTCGGCCATCCGGAGGGCTACACCGCGACGGACATCGTCGCGCGTTATCAACGCCTGCGGGGCTGCAACGTTCTCCATCCGATGGGATGGGACGCCTTCGGGCTGCCCGCCGAGCAGTACGCGATCGAGACCGGCACGCATCCCTCCGTGACCACCCGCAAGAACATCGAGACGTTCAAGCGCCAGATCACGCGCCTCGGCTTCTCCTATGACTGGGACCGGGAGATCGACACCACCGACCCGGCCTACGTGAAGTGGACCCAGTGGATCTTCCTGAAGCTCCACGAGCGGGGCCTGGCCTACATGGCCGACGCGCCGGTGTGGTGGTGCGGCGCCTGCGGGACGGTGCTGGCCAATGAGGAGGTCGTCGACGGCACGTGCGAGCGCAAGGGCCATCCAGTCGAGCGCCGGCCGATGCGCCAGTGGATGCTCAAGATCACGGCCTACGCCGACCGGCTGCTGGCGGATCTGGAGACGCTTGACTGGCCGGAGCACATCAAGGAGCAGCAGCGCTATTGGATCGGCAAGAGCGAGGGGGCGGAAGTCCTCTTTATCTCACCAGGGAAGGGCGGGAAACCGCAGATCCCCGTGTTTACAACAAGACCAGACACCTTGTTTGGTGCAACCTATCTGGTGCTGGCACCCGAGCATCCCGTCGTTCCGGAACTGACGACCGCTGACCGCCGCGAAGCCGTCGAACAGTACCGTCGAGATGCCTCCAGAAAGAACGAGCTCGAGAGGACTGATTTGGCCAAAACGAAGACCGGCGTGTTTACCGGCGCCTACGCGGTCAATCCGGTCAACCAGGAGAAGATCCCGATCTGGATTGCCGACTACGTGCTGGCCAGCTACGGCACCGGCGCGATCATGGCGGTGCCGGCGCACGACCAGCGGGATCTGGAGTTCGCGCTCCAGTTCGGCCTCGATGTCCGGCTCGTCATCATGCCCGAAGACCGGCCGTTGGAGCTGGCGGGTTTGACCGAAGCCTACACCGAGCCGGGCCGGATGCACGAGTCGGGAGCGTTTAGCGGGCTGCGCAGCGAGGAGGCCAAGGGCAAGATCGTCGAGTGGCTGGCGGCGAAAGGGTTGGCGCAGCAGACGGTCAACTACAAGCTGCGCGACTGGCTCTTCTCGCGCCAGCGCTACTGGGGCGAGCCGATTCCGATCGTCCACTGTGCTACGTGCGGGACCGTGCCGCTGCCGGAATCCGCGCTGCCGCTCACACTGCCCGACATGGCCGATTTCAAGCCGACCGGCACGACGGCCCGCCCAGGCGATAGTGATAGTCGGGCCGGGGAGCCTCCGCTGGCAAAGGCGAAGGCCTGGCTCAAGACGGCGTGTCCGCGCTGCGGCAAACCGGCCGAGCGGGAGACCAACACCATGCCGCAGTGGGCCGGCTCCTGCTGGTACTACCTGCGCTACCTCGATCCGCGCAACGACCGGCAGGCGTGGGACGCGGCCAAGGAGCGCTACTGGATGCCGGTGGACCTCTACGTCGGCGGGGCGGAGCACGCCGTGCTGCATCTGCTCTACGCCCGCTTCTGGCACAAGGTGCTCTACGACCTCAAGCTGGTCTCCACCCCCGAACCGTTTCAGAGGCTGGTCAACCAGGGGCTGATTCTCGGCGAGGACGGCGAGAAGATGTCCAAGTCGCGCGGCAACGTCGTCAACCCCGACGACGTGATCGCCGCCCACGGGGCGGACGCCTTCCGGATCTATGAGATGTTCCTCGGGCCGCTCGAGGCGGTCAAGCCGTGGAGCACGCGCAGCATTGAGGGCATCGACCGGTTCCTCAACCGCGTCTGGCGGCTCGGAGAGATCGCCGCCGCCCAGGCCGCCGCGGGATCGGATCAGCCGCTGCCGGCGGCGCTGGAGCGCAAACAGCAGGAGACGATCAAGCGGGTCACGGAAGATATCGAGCGGCTGCGGCTCAACACCGCCGTCTCCGCCATGATGGAGTTCGTCAACGCCCTCCACGAGGTCCTCGAGCAGCCCCCGGCCCGACCCTCGTCCTCGCCGGGGCGGGCGCCCGCCGGCTTGCGCCGGGCGGTTGAGACGCTCGTCCTGCTCTTAGCACCGTTTGCGCCGCACCTCTCCGAGGAGCTGTGGGAGCGGCTGGGCCATCGCGAAGGGCTCGCCGCGGCCCGCTGGCCCGTCTTCGATGCGGCCGCGCTGGAAGAGAGCGAGACGCTGCTGGTCGTGCAGGTCAACGGCAAGGTGCGGGCGCGCATCACGATGCCCGCCGGCTCCAGCGACGCGCAGATCCGGCAGGCGGTGCTGGCCGATGAGCGGATCAAGAAGTACGTCGACGGCCAGCCGATCAAGCAATTTATCGTTGTGCCAAAACGTTTAGTGAGCATCGTGGTGTGAGCCATGGAGCTGACGCGGTCGGAACGCACGACGCTGGCGATGCTGGGGCTCATCGCCCTGGGCGGCTGCGCGGTGCTCCTGTGGCAGCGGCGACCGGTGTCGCTGGCCATTGCGGGGCTGCCGGTGCCGGCCGCCCAAGGGGCGCAGTGGGATCGCCGGCTGGCGGCGGCGCGCCAGGTTGACGTCAACACGGCCGATGCGGCAGAATTAGAGCGCTTGCCGGGCATCGGGCCCCGGCTGGCCCGGCGGATCGTGGCCGAGCGGGAGGCGCACGGCCGTTTCCGCACTCCCGAAGAGCTCTCGCGCGTTGCCGGCATCGGGCCGGCCACAGTGGAGCGGCTGGCGGACTATGTGGTGGCGGAGTTCTGAATGGGGAATCTGGGTCTGGCTGAAATCCTCGTGATCGGCGTCGTTGCCCTGCTGGTGATCGGTCCGCGGCGGTTGCCGGAGGTGGCGCGTGGGCTCGGCGAAGCCGCCAAGGCGTTTCAGCGCGCCCTGAAGGGATGACACGCACTTTCACGATCACCTCGCCGCAGAACGGCCGCTTCCGCCTTGATCTCGAGCATGAGCTGAACGACTCGCAGCGCGCGGCGGTCACCTGCGGGGACGGGCCCAAGCTCGTCATCGCCGGTGCTGGATCCGGCAAGACACGCACGATCACCTATCGCGTGGCCTATCTGATGACCCGGGGCGTCCAGCCGTGGCAGATCCTCCTGGCGACGTTCACCAATAAGGCGGCCCGGGAGATGCTCGGGCGGGTCGAGGCGCTGACCGGTGCCGAAGTGGGCAAGGTCTGGGGCGGGACGTTCCACGCCACCGGCAACCGCCTCCTGCGCCAGCACGGCCCCAAGGTCGGGCTCCAGCCCAACTACACCATTCTGGACGAGGAGGACAGCCGCGACCTGCTGAAGGTGTGCATCACCGAGGCGAAGATCAAGGTGGAAGCGAAGCGGTTCCCCTCGCCGGCCATCGTGCGGGATCTGCTCAGCATGGCCTTCAACACGCAGCGGCTGCTCGCACCGGTGATCGAGGAGCGCGTACCCCATTTCAGCCTCTGGACGCCGGAGCTGGAGCGCCTCGGCGCGCTCTACGAGGCCAAGAAGCGCGCCGCCAACGCGGTCGATTACGACGACCTGCTGCGGTTCTGGTGGCGGCTGCTGCACGAGCATCCGGACGTGGCCCGGCGGCTAGGAGGGCAGTTTCGGCACGTGCTCGTCGATGAGTACCAGGACACCAACACCGTCCAAGCCCAGATCGTCGAGCGCATCGCCGAGCACAACGGGCGCAACCTCATGGCGGTGGGCGACGACTCTCAGAGTATTTACCGTTTCCGTGGGGCCAACTACGACAACATCCTGAAGTTCCCGGAGCGTAACCCGGGGACCGAGATCTTCAAGCTGGAGGTCAACTACCGCTCCACCCCGGAGATCCTCGAGTTCACCAACGCGAGCATCCTCCACAACCACCGCCAGTACCGCAAGACGCTGGTGGCCCAGCGCGCACGCGGCAGCCTGCCGGTGGTGTTGCCGGTCAACGACGCCTACCAGGAGGCGGCCTTCGTTGCCGAGCGCATCCTCCAGCTGCGCGACGAGGGCCTTGCGCTGGCCGATCTGGCGGTGCTCTACCGCGCCCACGCGCACTCCACCATCCTGCAGGCGGAGCTCATCAAGCGCAACATCCCCTACGAGGTCCGCTCCGGCGTGCGCTTCTTCGAGCAGGCGCATATCAAGGACGTGACGGCCTACCTGAAGGTGCTCGACAACCCATTCGATGAGGTGGCCTGGCGCCGGCTGTGGCTCATGCTGCCGCGCATCGGCAACGCGACCGCCGCCCGGCTCTGGGAGGCGATCGGGAAGACCGCGAACCCCCTGGCGGCCGCCCTGGCGCCCTCGCTCGGCGCGGGCCTGCCCCCCGCCGCCCAGCCGCACGTCAAGCGGTTCCAGCAGGATCTGCGGCTGCTGCGGTCGCATCTGGAGGAGGGCCGGCCGTCGGAGCTGATCCAGTGCATCATGGAGACGGCGTATCCAGACTACCTGCGGGCCCGCTATGAGGGAGCGCAGTCCCGTCTGGAGGACATCAAGCAGCTGGCGGTCTTCGCGCACGCCTACCGCAGCCTGCGCAGCCTGCTCTCGGAGCTGGTGCTGCTGGGCGAGCTCTACGGGCAGGAGGTGGCGGGTGGCGGCTCGGCCGACACCGAGCGGCTCGTCTTGAGCTCTATCCACCAGGCCAAGGGGCTGGAGTGGCGCGTGGTCTTCGTGATCCGCATGTGCGAAGGCGAGTTTCCCTCGGAGGTCGCCCTGCGCGAGGAGCATGGGGAAGAGGAGGAGCGCCGCATCTTCTACGTCGCCACGACCCGCGCGAAGGACGAGCTCTACATCACCCATCCGCTGATCGATCTCAGCCCCAGGGGCGACGGGCAGATCCTGCTGCAGCCCTCGCGGTTTCTGCGCGAGATCCGCTTCACGCTCTACGAGCAGGGCGAGCTGGCCGAGCCGACGGCCTACAGCCCGGAGGAGTCCTGAGATGGAGGAGCGCAGGCGGTTTGTCCGGCTCGACACGCGGTTGGAGGTCAGCTACACCGAGCTGCCCCAGCCCGCCGCCAAGCGGTCCGTGACGAAGGACATCAGCGGCGGCGGCGTGTGCCTCTTCGCGGAGAAGGTCATCCCCCCGGGCACGCACCTCCAGGTGTCGATGAAGCTGCCGAACCGCGAGCAGCCGGTGCATTTCACCGGCGAAGTCGTCTGGAGCGAAGCGTACGAGGTGATCGGCAAGACCGAGCGGCAGCGCGCGGTGGAAGCCGGGATTCGGTTCGTCGAGATCGCGCCGCAGGATCAGGAGGCGATCATGCAGCACGTGATCCTGACGCTCCAGCCCCAGCGCCCCGGGTCGTAGCCGTCGCCTCCCACTCGCCCACGGCAGTAAAGTTTCGCGTGATCGGCGCGCGGGCTTCTGCTAGAATACGCAGCACAACACCCTGTCGAGCAAACCCGTTTTCATCCTACGCGCACCACTTATCTGAGACCCGTTCCAAGGGAGTGCATCCGATTGAACAGCTCCCAGGACACCCCCCAAGCAGGTTTTGAGCAGAGCAGCAGCATGGATGACTGCCGAAGCGGGAGAGGAGGCCTGTGATGGAAAAGTACCTGTTCATGCGGCCGGTGTTGCGGAGGCTATCTGAAGGTCGGATCTTCCGTCTCGCGTTCACGGTGGCGTTGCGCGCGCTCGCTGGAGTCACGATCCTCGTCGGACTCGTGACGTGGTTGACGATGTGGAAAATCGTGTCGTCCCTTTCCGGCATCGGCCTGCTGGGCGGTTTCGTGTTTCAGCTGCTTTTCGGCATTGCCGTGTACGCGGTGGCCCATACCATCCTGATCAGGGCGGGCGATGTGGCTCGGCTATCGGAGAGCGAGCTGACGCTGTTGCCGATTGCAATCATCGTCGTCCGTCTGATCGGGGAGGTGTGGGCGGCGTTCGGCATCACCATGTCCATCGCCGGCGGCATTCTCATCTGGTTTGCCGGCGGGTCGTCCTATCAATTGCTCAGCGGCCTGCCACGGGTCGTGCCGTTCTCGTTCGGGGGAGACACGTTCGTCGGAGGCTTGCTGCTCATCGTCATTGGGACCCTGATGAGCTTCTTCGCCCTGACGGCGTTCTATTGGCTGGCCGAGCTGCTCGGGCTGGGTGTCGGCATTGCCCGCAACGCGGAACGGATCCGGCAGGCGATGGAAGCGCGCGAAACGTACACCCGTTCCGACGCATAGGGAGTTGGCGGATGGCGAGATGGTGGAAGGCCTGCGGAGCCCTCGCGCTCTGCGTCGCCCTGGGCGGTCCGTCGGTCGCGGCTGACGACCGCCCGTCAGCGGAGCAGGCCAGGCAGCTCCTTGAGACATACGTCCGTGAGAATTCCGGCGGGCGGATCCGAGTGGCCGATTTCAGGAAGACTGACGGCGTCAGGCGGATCGAGTCCGGGCTCATGGGTTCCGGAAGGACGCTCCATGACCTCGAATTCCAGGGACAGGTTGAGATGCTCGAAACCGGCTACTGGGATCCCGGGGTATTGTTGTTCATCGGCAAGCAGTTCTCCTTTGCCACGGACGCGGAAGCCCCATGGATCGCGCATCCGCGCGACGGCCTCGAGCAGTCTCGCGCCTCAATGTTGGCCCGCGCCACCAAGGGAGAGCGCGTCCCCATCTCAGGCAAGGTGACGTTCTGCGAGAAGGAGTCCGGCTGGGTCTTCGAGCACCTGGCCGTCACGGCGATTCCTCCCGCGTGGCAGGCCAAGGCGTCGAGCCAGACAACCGCTGGTGCATCGGCCCCCGCAAGCGGCCGTGTTCCCGGCTCAACAGGCGCCGCGCGACCCACGCCTCAGCAGCAGACGCTCGGTTCTTGGATGGCCTCGCTGGAGGCCTGGCTGACGCGGCTTTCCGGACGCCTGGGCATTGAGACGGACGGGGCGCATGCCTCACCCGAGTCCGTGACACTGACGCAGTTTCCACTGCTGTCGCAGAAGGACCTCGACAACTACGAGGATGATTCGCTCCGAGATGCGCTGGACGGCGGACGGCCGGTGGGCAACCTCGCATGTCTGGCAACGGTCCATACGATGATTGAGCGAGGGCGCGAAGGCGGCGATGAGCGGGTGATGATCGACCGATTCTATCCCGATCCTCGTGATCCTCGCTGGCGCGGCGGAAGGACCGGCGGGGCGCATGCGTACCCCTATGCGCCGCGAGAGAAGGAGGAATCGGCCGACGCCGGCACCATCACCGTGGCACTCGAGGCAGGGCGGCCGACGATTCTCCACGGCTACAAGGGGAGCGACGAGCACTACGTGCTTGTGGTGGGCAGGCGACGGGATGGTGCCGGCGCGCAGCAATTCATTGCCCTGGATCCGCTGCCGGATACCGGCGATAAACCTGGACGCGAGATCACCATTGACGTCGCCACATTGGAGCATCCCGGCAAGCGACTGAAGGGGATGAAGTTTACCCAGATGCGCAACGTGACCGCGGGCGCCAGGGGATGGGACGGCAGCCAGGTTCAGGTGGCTGACCGAGATCCGGCGCGTCGGATCCTCGAGGAAGCCATCGCGGCGCACGGTGGAGCGTCCACGCTCGCCCCGTTCAGAGCGATGCGGTTTGTCGGCGTGGGGACGCAGTGGCATGAGCAGGGGGCCATGCAGCAGACGATCGAGGTCTTCTATCAGTACCCGGATAAGCAGCGCGAAATCGGGCAGGCTGAGCAGGGCGGTCGGCGCGCCACGTACGACACCGCGATGGTTGGCGAGACGGTCACCATGCTTATCAATGGGAGAGTCACCAAAGCTCCTGAGCAGTATCGGCAACGAGTGAAGAGAGCCGTCGAAATGGGAGGGCTCTCGTCACTCATGGCGTTCATCCACGATGCCCATGAGTTGGAAACTGTCGATCCCGTCCAGATAGAAGGACGGTGGGTTGATGGGGTGAGACCCGTGGGAACGCATCTGCCGAATGCCAGGCTGTATTTCGATCGGCAGACGCACCTGTTGAAAAAAGTCTCCTATGAGACAGTCGATGAAGATGGGCGGCCAGTACTCCGAGAGATCATTTCGAATGACTACGGCGATTGGAACGGGTGGAAATACGTGAGCGCGCTGACCGTCCTCGAGAATCAGGCGGTTACCGCGAAGTTCCGAATCAGCCAATTCCAGTTGCTCGAACAGCTCGACCCCGCCGTCTTTGAGATTACAGAGTCGCGTCAGGCCGATGTGGGCAATGCGCTCGGTCGAGCGCTCATCGGAGAGTTGAGCCGGGCACTTCAGCGCAGAGACTGATTTCGTCATCGATAACCTGGCACGCAGGGAGCGTAACGCGCTCCCTGCGTGCTTTCTTTTGCGAGAGCATGCGAGCACCCCTCGTGCCTGTCACGGTCGCCTTCGCGGTGGGGATCCTCCTCGCGCGGCAGGCCGGCTGCGAGCCGCGCCTGCTCGTCGTCGCAGGGGCCCTCGGCGCGGCCGCAGCACTCTCAGCATCACGGCGATCGCTCCTGGGGCTGCTGATCGTCTGGTGCGGCGCGGGCGCGCTGCGGGCCATGGCGTGGGAGGCGCATCCGTCCGCTCGATTGATCGATCAGCTCACGGATGAGCCGCAGGCGGTTCGCCTGCACGGGATCGTCCGTGACGATCCCGTGGACGGCATCGGTTTGGATGAGGCTGCGGGGCAGATCGCAGTGATCGAGATGCTCCACCAGCGGACGCCCGACGGCTGGCGGCCGCTTGCGGGCCGGGTGCGGACGACGCTCGCGGACGCCGCCGGGCGGGTGGCGTACGGCGATGAGGTCTTGGTCGAAGGGCAGTGGTCCAGCGTCCCCGCGCCGGGCAACCCGGGCCAGTACGATGCGCGCGCGGCGCTGGCCCGCCGGCACGTCCACGGCCTGCTGCGCGTCCGGCCCCACGACGGCGTGGCGAAGCTGGAGTCGGGACGCGGAGCGCGCTGGCTGACAGCGCTCTTCGGGGTGCGCCATCGATGGGAGCAGCTGATCGACGAGGCGTTTGCGCCGCGGGACGTGGGGCTCTTGCGCTCGCTGCTGCTCGGCCAGCGTGTCGCGCTGGAGGAGCGGCTGCGGGAGGCATTCGTCGAGACCGGGACAGTGCACCTGCTTGTCATCAGCGGGTTTAACGTCGGCCTGGTCGCCTGGCTCCTTGAGCTGGCGCTGCGCCTCGGTGGGGTCCCCTGGTGGCTGCGGCTGGCGCTGATCGCCGCGGGGCTCGGCGGCTACTGCGTGCTCAGTGGCGCTCAGCCGCCGGTGGTGCGCGCCACGCTGATGGCTTGGCTCGTGCTCGGCGCGATGGCGCTCGATCGGGTCATCAGCTGGTTCAACATCCTGGCGGCGGCCGCCCTGGCGATTCTGTGGGCGAATCCGTCCCAGCTCGGCGATCCGGGATTTCAGCTGTCGTTCGGCGCCGTGCTGAGCCTGCTGCTCTTTGCCGGCGGCGCCGGGCGACGGCTTGAGGCTGCATTCAGCCTGCTGCGGCCCGCGTGGCTGCGGCGCTACCTGGCGCTGGGCCTCGGGACAACAGCGGCGGTCTGGGTCGGCCTCTCGGCAGTGCTGGCCCGCTATTTCGGGATTGTCTCGCCGGTGTCGATGCTCGCGAATCTCCTTCTGGCTCCGCTGGTGACACTCCTGGTCTGGATCGGGACGGCGGTGCTCGCACTCGGGACAGGGTTCGATGCGATCGTGCGATGGAGCGGCTGGCTGCTCGAGGGGCTCCTGGAGGCGACGGTGCGCTGCGTGCTCTGGTGCCACGCGATGCCCTGGGGGTCATGGCACGTCGGACAGCCCGGCCTGCCGCTGCTGCTCGGCTACTACGCGCTCCTCGCCTGCTCGGTGCGCTGGCGGCGGCGCGGCCTCCGGCCCGGGCGGATCCTGCTCGTGTGGACGGCGGGGCTGGCCCTGTGGAGCTGGAGTGCTGCCGCGCGCGGCGTGGCCCAATCCCGTTGGCTGACGGTGGATGTCCTCGATGTCGGCCACGGCGACAGCATCGTGATCCGCACGCCGCGCGGTGCGACGCTCCTTGTTGACGCAGGATCCGAGGAGGCCGGCCGCTTCCGGGTGCTGCCGTTTCTGCGGCGGGCGGGGATCCGGTCGCTCGAGGCGCTCCTGCTGACCCATTCGGATGCGGACCACCTCGGCGGGGCGGAGGTCCTCCTCGAGGAGTTGTCGGTGGCGCGACTCTTGACGAACGGCGCGCGAGGTGACACCCTATCCGCTCGGCGCCTGCAGCGGCTGGCCGACGAGCAGGGCATCGCGCAGGCCGTCGCGGCGGCCGGTGCTAGGCTGTCGCTCGACTCCGGCGTGACGATCGAAGTGCTCCATCCGCCGCCGGGCCTGGTGCCCGGCGTCGAAGCGGATTCGAACGACAACTCGGTGGTGCTGAACGTGACGAAGGGCTCAGCGAGCATCCTGCTGACCGGTGATATAGAGGAAGCCGGGCTGGCCTGGCTCATGGGCTGGGTGGTGCTGCGCGGCGTGCATGTCCTGAAGGTGCCGCACCACGGCAGCCGGCTGGGGGCGATCGGGGAGCGGTTCTTCGAGGCTGCACGGCCGTGCGCGGCGATCCTCAGCGTGGGGCGCGCGCATCAGCTGCCCGCCGAAGAGACCGTTCAGGCGCTGCGGCGCGCCGGGGCGACGCTCTACAGCACGCGCGAGGACGGCGCGGTCACCATCCGCACCGATGGCCGCCGGGTTGAGGTGAAGACATTTCTGGTAGGGACGTTCCGGGCGATGCCGGAAGACTGCGGGTCGTAAGATGGAGATGATCGCGCGCCTCGTGGGCGGGTTGGGGCTGTTCCTCGGCTCCATGACCGCCGGCTGGTGGCTGAACCGGCGGGGCCTGCTGCGCGAGGAGCAGGCCTCCCGCCTGGTGCGCTGGGTCATCAAGGCCCTGGCACCGGTCGTCCTGTGCCTGACCTTCTGGAGCATGGACCTGCGGCGGCTGGAGCCGTGGCTGTTGCCGCTGCTGGGGCTGCTCATCTCCACGTCCACGCTGCTGCCCGCATGGGTCTATGCGCGATCCGCCGGGCTCACACCGCCGCAGACCGGCAGCTTCCTGACGTGCGCGCTCTTTTCGAACGTGGGCTACCTGGGCGCCTTCACCGCCTTTGCGCTCTTCGGGGAGGCGGCCTATGCCCTCTGCGTGCTCTACTTTGTCTTCTTCAGCCCCAGCTTCTACACGCTGGGCTTTGGGATCGCCTCGCGCTACGGGCACCGCTCGGGCGCGCGGGGATCCGCCGCGTCGGCGAGCGATGCGCTGCGGCTTTATCCGTTTCTCGGGATGGTGGCCGGCGTGCTGCTGAGCCTCTTTGGGCCCGAGCGCCCGCAGGCCTTCGAGCGGCTCAACCACCTGCTGATTCCGGTGGACACGGCACTCTATCTCATCGCCATCGGCTCCCAGCTCACTTTTGAGTCGCCCCGGCCCTGGTGGCGGCCATGCCTGGCCATGTGCGGGATCAAATTCCTCTATACGCCGCTCATCGCGTGGCTGCTGGTCACCGGCCTGCGCGTCGAGGGGCTGCCTCGATTCATGGTGCTGCTGGAAGCCTCGACCTCTGTCGCGGTCTCGCCCTTGGTGCTGCCGCTGCTCTTCGGCTTGGACCGCCGCATCGCCAACGCCCTCTGGCTGGTCACCACGGCCGTCGCCATCCCCTGGCTGCTCGTCCTCATCCCGCTGCTGCAGCGGCTTTGACTTTTGGTCGCTGATTTGGTATCGTGGTCGGCGTCGATGCGCCCCCTCCGTCTACTCTCAATTGCCGGCCTGCTCGTGCTGGCGAATCTCCTGTTGCCCCCCGCTGCCTCCGCGGCATGGATCTGGTCGCCGCAGACGGGTTGGATCGGCCCCACCGGCGCGGTGAAAGACAGCCCGGAGGAGCAGCTGGCCTTCGCGGTGGCGTTCTTCGACCGCAAGGACTACGACCGGGCCGCAAAGGAGTTCAAGAAGCTCCTCAACGCCTACCAATCGTCCAAGGAAGCGGCGGAAGCGCAGTACTACCTGGGCCGCTGCGCCGAGGAAGACGGGGACTACTACAAGGCGTTCCTCGAGTACCGCAAGACGGTGCAAACGTACCCGTCCAGCGCGCGCTTCGATGAGCTCCTCAAGCGGGAGTATCAGCTTGGGAACTATTTTCTCAGCGGCAAGAAACGCAAGCTCTTCGGCACCGCCGCGCTGATCCCCGCTCGGGATAAAGCGGTGGAGATTTTCCAGGCCATCGCGGATGACGGGCCCTTCAGTGAGTACGGGCAGCTGGCGCAGTACAAGCTGGGGTTGGCGTTTCTCGCGATGAAAGACTATGAGCCGGCGGTCAGCGCCTTCGAGCAGGTGATTTCGCGCTACCCCGACTCGCCGCTGGTGGACGACGCACGCTTCCAGATCGCCCAGGCCAGCCTCAAGGGGACGTTCTTGCCCGGCTACGATCAGTCGCCTACCGACCTGGCGATTCGCGAGCTCGGCGCCTTCCTGCGCGAGTACACCGACAGCGAATTGTCGAACGAGGCCGGCCGGCGGCTTGTGCAGCTGACGGAGCAGCGCGCCGAGCACGAGTACCTGGTCGCCGAGTTCTACGAGCGCCGCAAACGGCCGGGGTCGGCCCGCCTGTATTACGAGAATATCATTCAGCAGTTCGGCAAGACCTCGTGGGCCCCGAAAGCCGCGGCACGGATCGCAGTCCTCACACCCCACGTTCCATGAAGGGGCCAGCCGGCAGCCGGCAGTTGGCAGTAGGCAGGAAGAGCGGTGGACGCTGCCTGCTGCTTTCTGTTTTCTGCCTACTGGCCAGCAGTAGTTGTGGTTATACGACGCGGCCGGGCCTGGCCTCCCACCTGCGGAGTGTCTACGTCAAGCCGTTCGTCAACAAGATCGACGTCACGCGCCTGACGACGACGAACGACCGCTTCCCGATCTACCGGCACCGCATGGAGGTGGACCTGACCAACGCCATCCTCACGCGCTACCAGTTCACGGGCCTGCTGCGCCCCGCCACGGCCGCGCGGGCCGATTGCCGGCTGGAGGGCGAGCTGGTGGAGTTTCGGCGGGATGCCCTGCGCTACGACGCCTCGCAGCAGGTGGAGGAGTGGCGCCTCAACGTCGTGGTCAACCTGCGCTTTGTCGATCAGACGACTCAGACGCTGCTGTGGGAGGAGAGTCGCTTCACCGGCGATACGACCTATTTCGCCGTGGGCGCCAGCGCGGAGACCGAAGCCCAGGCGCTCGACCGCGCCATCACCGATCTGGCCAGGCGGATCGTTGAACGCAGCGTGGAGAGTTGGTAGTCCTGTCAGGCGGCCTCTATCTCTTGCTCGGGCCGGAGCGTGCCCGGAAGCTTGAGCGCATCCGCCAGCTGGAGCGGTCGCTCGGGGTAAACCCCCTTGACCGCCACCAGCTGGACGGCGCTGCCGTTACCCCTGCCGAACTGCTCGCCCTCTGCCGCCAGCACCCTGCCGCCAGCCCCGTGCGGCTGATCGTCGTGGATCAAGCCCATCGCCTGGCCGGCGCCTGTGTCGATGGCCTGCTCGAACAGGCGGCGGTCATCGCGCAGACCGCCTGCGTGATGCTCCTGGTCGAGCAGGAGCTGGGCGCGCGCCATGCGCTCTCCAAGGCCATCTCGGTGTGCTCGGCGGAACGGTTCCAAAGCCGCGACGTGCGTGGGGCGAATCCCTTCGCGTTAAACGATGCCCTGGGCGCCCAGGATCCCGCCGGCGCGCTGGCCGCGTGCCGTGAGCAGTTGACGGCGGGCAAGGAGCCGGTGGAGCTCCTGGGGCTCATCGGGTGGCAGCTGCAGCGGTGGGTTGCGGTCAAGCGGCTTGAGCGGGCGGGGCTGCCGGCGGAACAGATCGCCGCGGCCACCGGGATGCGACCCTGGCAAGTGGAGCGGGTTCAGCGGGAAACGGCTCGGCGGTCGCTGCCATCGCTGGAAGCAGCGCTCACTCGCTGCTGGGGGCTGGATCTCGCGATGAAGAGCGGGCGGACCATCCCGGAGCTGGCGGTCGAGCAGTTCCTGGTGGAGCTTACCCTTTCGACGTCGTCAGCGTCCGGTTGAGGCGCTGCGCCAGGCGGGACTTGTAGCGCGAGGCGGTGTTGCGGTGCACCACCCCCTGTGAGGCGGCGCGGTCGTACTTCTTGACGACGACGTTGATGAAGGCCTTCGCCTCAGCGAGCTTCTGGCCGCTAAGCAGCGCGAGCAGCTGTTTGGTGAGCGTCCGCAATTCCGAGCGGATCGCCTGATTACGCTGCTGGCGCTTGCGGTCCTTCCGAATCTGCTTCAAGGCGGCATGCTTGTTCGGCATCGATCCTCCTGACGTGGCCCACATTCTAGCACGTCGACGGTGCGTTGCAATGACGAAATCCCCCTCGAGCCGGCTTGCGCAAGCCACCGGCGTCCTGGCCGCAGCGACGGGGATCAGCCGCATCCTGGGGTTCATCCGGGACGTGCTGATGGCCGGCCTCTTCGGTGCTTCGGCCCAGGCCGAGGCGTTCGTGGTGGCGTTCCGCCTGCCGAACATCCTCCGCGACCTGGTGGCCGAGGGCGCCGTCGCCAGCGCCATCGTGCCGGGCCTCAGCCGCGCTCGGGCCACCCGAGACCCCGCCGCCTTCTGGACGGTCAGCCAGGCGCTGCTGACGAAGTGGTTCGTCCTGCTGGTGGTCGTCGGCGTGGCTGGCGCGGCGGCGGCTCCTCTCGTGGTCCGCCTGGTGGCCCCGGGGTTCGCGGCCGATCCGGAGAAGCTCGCCCTCACGGTGCGGTTGACGCGGCTGCTGTTCCCCTTCATTACGCTCGTGGGACTCTGGGCGTACTTCATGGGGCTGTTGAACACGCTGGGCCACTTTGCGATGCCAGCGCTTGGACCCGCGATCCTCAACCTCGCGATGATCGGCGCCTGCCTATGGGTGGTGCCGCGGACGTCGCCGGGCGTCGTCGCCCTCACGATGGCGGTGCTGCTCGGGGGGCTGGTGCAGCTGCTCATCCAGATTCCGGTGGCCATCCGGCTGGGGTTTCGCTGGCGCTGGCGCTGGCGTGAGGCCGGCGCGGATGCCATCCTGCGGCTGCTCGGTCCCCGCGTGATCGGCTCCGCGGTCTATCAGGCCAACGTACTCATCGATACCGTGCTGGCGTCCTGGAGCGCGGTGGTGGGGCAGGGGGCCGTGGCGGCCCTGTACTTCGCCAACCGCCTCGTCCAGCTGCCGCTGGCACTCTTCGGGACCGCCTCGGCCCAGGCAAGCGTGCCGTCGCTCTCGGAGCGGTCGGCGGCGCACGACGTCCAGGGTTTCGCCAGGACGCTGCTCGCCGTGCTGCGCATGGTCGGGTTTGTCATCGTGCCCTCCGCCGTCGGCTTGATCGTTCTGGCCCGCCCCATTGTCACCGGCCTGTTTGAGCGCGGGGCCTTCGACCATCGCGCGGCCCTGATGACGTCGCAGGCGCTGGCGTGCTACGCGCTGGGGCTGCTGGCCTACGCGGCCAACAAGGTGCTGACCGGCGCCTTCTACGCGCTGCAGGACACCTGGACGCCGGTGAAGCTGGCGGTCGAAGTCATCGTGATGAACCTGCTGCTGAGCCTCGTCCTCATGTGGCCGCTGCGCATCGCGGGCCTGGCGCTGGCTGCGGCGGCGACCAACTCCCTCAACACCTACCGGCTCCTCCAGTGCATGGAACGGCGGCTCGCCGTGCCGCTGGCGGGCCCCCTCTTGGATCCGCTGGGGCGGATCACGTTGGCCTCGGTGCTCATGGGCGCGGCCTGCTGGGCGCTCTGGACGGTGGGCGCCTTTGATGAGCGCCCGCTCCTCGGGCTGCCCGTGACGATTGCCGCGGGTCTGTGCGTGTACCTGGCGGCCTGCTGGCTGCTGCGCATCCGCGAACTCTCGGTGACGCTGAGATGGCTGGCCAAGCTTCCGCCGCTGCAGCTCTGGCTCGGCGAGTAGCCGCGCTGCCGGATCAGCCCGGCGTCTACCTCTTCACAGACGCCCGCGGGCAGCTGCTCTACGTCGGCAAAGCCGTCAGCCTGCGCAAGCGCGTGGCCTCCTATTTCCAGCGTCCGACGGCGCTCTCCCCCCGCATCGCCACGATGGTGCGCGCGGTGTCGGATCTTGAGGTGCGCCCCACCGCATCGGAGGCCGAAGCACTGCTGCTGGAGTCGCGGCTCATCAAGGAGCAGAAGCCCCGCTATAACGTCGCGTTTCGCGATGACAAGTCGTATCCGATGCTGAAAGTGACCAATGAACCGTTTCCGCGTCTGGTGGTCACCCGGCGGCGGCTGGCGGATGGCGGACGCTACTTCGGCCCCTACACCGACCCCACCCTCATGCATCAGGCGGTCCAATTTTTCCGCCGGGTCTTCCCGCTGCGCACCTGCCGGACGTTTCCCAAGAACCCTTGCCTGGAGTACCACCTCGGTCAATGCCTGGCGCCGTGCGCGAACTACATCGATGCGCCGGCCTACCAGCGCCTGGTCGATGATCTGGTCGCCTTCCTCGAGGGCAAGCGCGACCGGCTGCTGCGCGAGCTCGCCCGGCGGATGGACCAGGCCTCGCGCCAGCAGCGGTTTGAAGCCGCGGCTCGCCTGCGCGACCAGATCCAGGCGTTGACGTCGGTCATCGTGGCCAAGGAGAAGTCGCTCTCGGCAGGCCCTCTCGAGCAGCTCCAGGCGGCCCTGCGGCTGCCGCGGCTGCCGCGCCGTATCGAGGCCTTCGACATCTCGAACATCTTCGGGCAGTTCGCGGTCGGGTCGATGGTCGTCTTCACCGACGGCCGGCCCCACTCGGCGCACTACCGCCGCTTCCGGATCAGGATCGCGCAGGGCATCTCCGCCCACTCGTCCCAGGCGGGGGGCGGAGACGACTACCGGATGATGCAGGAGGTCATCCGCCGCCGCTACCGCGGGTCGCTCTCGACGACGTTGCCGCTGCCGGATCTCATCCTGGTGGACGGCGGCAAGGGGCAATTGAGCGCGGCCTGCGAGGTGTTCGGCGAGCTGGCCCTCACGATCCCCGCGATGGGCCTGGCCAAGCGGTTCGAGCAGATCTTCCTGCCCGATGCGCCGCATCCGGTCGTCCTGCTGCCAACCTCGCCCGTCCTCCACCTGGTGCAGCACATCCGGGATGAAGCGCACCGCTTCGCCATCGCCTACCACCGCACGCTGCGCGGTGCGACGGCGAGCGCCTCCCTGCTCGATGACATCCCGGGCGTGGGGCCTATCCGCAAGCGGCGGCTGCTGCGGCGCTTTGGCTCCCTCAAGGCGCTGGCGGCTGCCGGCGTCGAGCAGGTGCGCGCGGCGGGAGGACTCTCCAGGGGCCTGGCCGAAGCGATGCTCGCGCGGCTCAACCGCCGCCACAGCAGGAGGAGCCCATGAGCGCTCGTCGAGCACATCCCCTCCCGCGCCCTGCGGGCGTTGGCCGGGCGGCGTGGGAGCGGCTCACACCGTTTGCGCAGGCGGTCTACCGGGCCATTCGCCGCATCCCGACAGGCCAGGTGCGCTCCTACGAGTGGGTCGCCCGCCGCATCGGCCGTCCCCTGGCCGCGCGGGCGGTCGGCAACGCCCTGCGCCGCAATCCCTTCGCCCCGCGCATTCCCTGCCACCGCGTGGTGCGATCCGATGGACAGCTCGGCGGCTACGCCCGCGGACCCTCCCGCAAGCGGCGGCTCCTCGCGCGCGAGGGCGCCGCACGCTTCGTTCTACATAATCCTGCGTAGCGTTTGTTTCCGCTTCATACGGTCAGGTATACTTCGGGAGTGCTCCCAATGCCATCAGATCCCGACGCTCCTTTGCGGTCCAAACGAGGCTCCAAGCTGGTCTCGATTCACGAAGAGCGGCTGGAGCGCAAGCTCAACGTCGCCTTCGGGTTCATGTCGTGCATCCCCATCCTGATTCTCTTCGCCGTCAAGATCTACCAGCTGGATCTGGGCCTGGCCATCTACGGCATCGTCGCCTCCATGTTCGTCGGCTACTTCATCGTGGCCCGCCCGATGATCAAGTCGGTCGTGGCGGTCGTCAACAAGGTCCGTGAGATCTCCAGCGGCCGCAGCCTCGGCACGGTCGACGTCGGCGAGAACAACGAGATCGGCGAGCTCGCCAAGGCGTTCAACCGGATCACCCAGGATTTGGAGCAGAAGATCGACGAGCTCGAGTCGTCTCGCCAGCTCGTCAAGAAGCTCCTCTCGCGCATCGGCACCGCCATCGTCTCCTACGAGGGCATCGACAACCTCCTCAGCCTGATCGTGGAGAACGCCACGGCCGCCCTGGAAGCCCAGATGGGCAGCCTCATGCTGGTCAATGGCGAAAAGCAGGAGCTCTCCGTCAAAGCGACCTGGGCGGCCAACGGCCAGACGAGCGACCCGGCGCTGCGGATCAAGCTAGGGGAGGGGGTGGCCGGCTGGGTCGCCCGCGAGGGGCGGCCCATGCGCGGCAAGAGCCTCTCCTCGGCGCTGGGATTCGCCGACACGCACGCGAGTGTTGAGTGCGATGCCCTCTGCGTGCCCCTGACACTGCGCGACCAGTCCATCGGCGTGATGACGGTGCTGCGGGAGCGCGGCGGCCGGGCATTCACCGAAGACGACGAGGTGCTCCTCGCGAGCATCGGCTCCCAGATGGCGGTGGCCATCGAGAACTACCGGCTCAACCTCGACGTCGAGCGGACCTACGTGGAGACGATCATGGCGCTGGCGCTGGCCGTCGAGGCCAAGGATTTCTACAGCGCCGGCCATTCCAAGCGCGTCGGCTTCTACGCGACCAAGATCGGCGAGGCGATGGGCCTGGACCAGGACATGCTGCGCACGCTCCAGGATGCTGGCGTCTTGCACGACATCGGTAAGATCGGGGTGAAGGATGAGATTCTGCTCAAGGCGACACCGCTGACGCCGGATGAGATGAAGATCATGCAGCAGCATCCCATCATCGGCGAGGCGATCGTCAAGCCGGTACGTTCGCTGCACAAGGTGGTCGCACTGGTGCGCCATCACCACGAGCGGTACGACGGCAGCGGCTATCCCGTCGGCCTGAAGGGGGAGCAGATTCCGCTCGGCGCGCGCATCCTCTCCGTCGCCGACACCTATGACGCGATGGTGACGGACCGGCCCTATCGTAAGCGGCTCTCCATTGATGAGGCGAAGGCCGAATTGCACAAATCCTCTGGCACCCAGCACGACCCGAAGATCGTCGAGGCGTTCCTGCGCGTGCTCGCCGACAAAGAGCAACGCCTGGCCTTCACCAAGGACGCCGCCAGGCCCGCCTAACCTCCCGCGCGATCCCGCGCGTCAGTTGTCCTGTCCCGCGATCCATGCTAGACTAATCGCTCAATGGCGTCACCCCAGCCGTCCGACCAGCTCCTCGACGTGCGCAGCCGCCTCCAGGCGCTGCAGCAGCGCTGGACTGAACTGCGGAGGTATCTTTGACCTGGAGAACCTCCAGGCGCGCATCGCCCAGATCGAGCAGGCGATGGCCGCAGGCGATTTCTGGTCTGACCAGGACCGCGCGAACAGGACCATCCAGACCCTGAAGGGCCTCAAGGCCCAGCGGGACCCCATCCTCCAATTCCAGCAGGGGCTGGCCGATCTCACCGAGTTCCTCTCGCTCACCGAGGCCGACGACGATGCCTCCATCACCTCCCTGGCGAAAGACCTGGCGGCTCTCGAGCGCCAGCTCGAGGCACTGGAGCTCAAGCGGCTGCTGGGCGGCGAGGTCGACGTTAAGCACGCGATCCTGGCGGTGCACTCCGGCGCGGGAGGCACCGAGTCGTGCGACTGGACGCAGATGCTGCTGCGCATGTACCGCCGCTGGGCGGAGGACCACGGCTTTGCGACCGAAGTGATCGATCTCGTTCCCGGCGAAGAGGCGGGCGTGAAGAGTGCGACGGTCATCGTCAAAGGCGCCTACGCCTATGGGTATCTCCAGGGCGAAGAGGGCGTGCACCGGCTGGTGCGGATTTCACCGTTTGACGCCAACAAGCGGCGCCACACCTCCTTCGCCTCGGTCGATGTGGTGCCGGAGTCGGACGACGATGCGCCGATCGAGATCAATCCGGCCGACCTGCGCATCGACGTCTATCGCTCCGGCGGCAAGGGGGGCCAATCGGTGAACACGACCGACTCCGCGGTCCGGATCACGCACCTGCCCACCGGCACCGTCGTGCAGTGCCAGGATGAGCGTTCGCAGCTGCAGAACAAGAATAAGGCGATGCATGTGTTGAGGGCGCGGCTGGCCGATCAGGAGCGCCGCAAGCGGGAAGAGGCCGCCGCGAAAGCCTACCAGTCGAAGCAGAAGATCGAGTGGGGCTCGCAGATCCGCTCCTACGTCCTGCATCCGTACAACATGGTCAAGGATGTGCGCACCGACCATGAGACCGGCAACGCTCAGGCGGTGCTCGACGGCCAGCTCGATCCGTTCATGGAAGCGTACTTGAAGTGGAAAGCGCAGCCGGGCAGCGGCACGCATGGTTAATTGGGTCCTGCAGAAAGTCATCGGGACGCATAACGAGCGCACGCGCAAGCGGCTCTGGCCCGTCGTCGAGCGCATCAGCCGCTTGGAGCCGCAGATCGAGAAGCTCTCCGATGAGCAGCTGCGCGCCAAGACCGAGGAGCTCCGCCAGCGGCTGCAGGAGGCGCTGAAGGCGCACCGGTTCCTGAGCCCCGCGGATCCGGAATGGTATGAGCGCAACCACGACGAGCGCGCGGCGCTGCGCAAGGAACGGCGCGCCGTCCAGCAGCGCGCGCTGGATGCCATCCTCCCCGAAGCATTTGCTGTGGTCCGCGAGGCGGCCCGCCGCACGGTCGCCATGCGCCATTTCGACGTCCAGCTGCTCGGCGGCATCGTGCTCCATGAGGGCAAGATCGCCGAGATGTCCACCGGCGAGGGCAAGACGCTGGTGGCGACCCTCGCCGCCTACCTCAACGCCTTGACGGGCCGCGGGGTGCACATCGTCACGGTGAACGACTACCTCGCCCGGCGCGACGCCCGTTGGATGGGGCCGATTTATCACGCGCTCGGCCTCTCGGTGGGTGTCATCCAGGGGGTCGATCCGGGGGAGCGGCGCCGGGAAGAGTCGCTCTCATTCCTCTACGATCCCATGTGGACGCAGACCACCGAACGGTTCATCCACCTGCGGCCTGTGGAGCGCCGGGAGGCGTACGCGACGGAGATCACCTACGGCCAGAACAACGAGTTCGGCTTCGACTACCTTCGCGACAACATGCGCTTCCGTAAGGAGGACCTTTCCCAGCGCGAGTTCCACTACGCGATCGTCGATGAGGTGGACAGCATCCTCGTCGATGAGGCGCGCACGCCGCTCATCATCTCCGGCCCGGCGGAGGAGTCCACCGAGCTCTACTACAAGTTGGACAAGCTGGTCGCACGGCTCATGAAGGCCACTGACTACGAGGTCGAGGAGAAGGACCACGCCGTGAGCTTGACCGAAGGCGGCATCAAACACTGCGAGGAGCTGTTGGGGATCGAGAACCTCTACGATGAGATGAACATGCGCCTGGTGCACCACATCAACCAGGCGCTCCGGGCCCATGAGCTGTACAAGCGCGACGTCGACTACATGGTCAAGGACGGCGAGATCCTCATCGTGGATGAGTTCACCGGGCGGCTCATGCCGGGACGGCGCTGGAGCGACGGGCTCCACCAGGCGATCGAGGCCAAGGAGAACGTGCGCATCCGCCAGGAAAACCAGACCCTCGCCTCCGTGACGTTCCAGAACTACTTCCGCATGTACGAAAAATTAGCCGGCATGACCGGCACCGCCTCGACGGAGGCCCAGGAGTTCAGCTCCATCTACGCGCTGGACGTGGTGTCGATCCCCACCAACCGCCCGCTCATTCGGACGAACCACCCGGACGTCGTCTACAAGACCGAGCAGGAGAAGTTCCTCGCCGTGGTGCAGGAGATCGTGGGTCTCTACCGTTCGGGCCAGCCGGTGTTGATCGGCACGATCTCCATCGAGAAGTCGGAGCGGCTCTCGCGCATGCTGAAGGAGCCGGGGCCGCTGATCACGCGGCTGGGGGTCGTGGCCCAGTGGGCCCTGAACGAGCTCAACAAGGAGTCCGTGCCCGAGGCGCTGCGCAGGGCGCTCGAGCAGGCCCTGGCGCGCCCGGCGACGATGACCGAAGAGCAGGCGGGGGAATTGGTCAGCCAGATGAAGGCGCACGATGCCAAGTCGATCCTGGTCTACCGGCTAGAGGAGATCCAGCGCCTGGCACAGACCATGGCGACCATCAAAGCCGGACTGCCGCACAACGTCCTGAACGCCAAGTACCATGAGCAGGAAGCCCGGATCATCGCGCAGGCGGGCCGCAAGGGCGCGTTGACGATCGCCACGAACATGGCCGGGCGGGGCACGGACATCCTGCTCGGCGGCCATCCGCAGGCGCTGGCGGAGGATGCGATTCGGGAAGAGGAGGCCAAGCGCCAGGCCCCGCTTGAGGACGCCCAGCGGCAGGTCGTGATCCAACGCTTCAAGACGCTCTGCGATGAAGAGCACCGGCAGGTCGTCGCCGTGGGCGGCCTGCACGTGCTGGGCACCGAGCGCCACGAGGCCCGGCGCATCGACAACCAGTTGCGCGGCCGGTCGGGTCGGCAGGGCGATCCAGGCTCCTCGCGGTTCTACCTCTCGCTCGAAGACGACCTGATGCGCATCTTCGGCTCGGACCGCATCGCGAAGCTGATGGACTTCAAGTGGTTTCAGTGGGAAGAAGGCCTGCCGATCGAGCACGGCATGGTGACCAAAGCGATTGAGACCGCCCAGCGGCGGGTGGAAGGCCACAACTTCGATGCCCGCAAGCAGCTCCTCGAATACGACAACACGATGAACCGGCAGCGCGAGGTCATCTACGAGCAGCGCCGCCGCATCCTCGAGGGGATCGATCTCCAGGGCATGGTGCGCGACATCATCGAGGAGGTGGCGGAGGGATTGGTGGACGCGTACGCGCCGAAGGCGCTGCGTCCCGATCAGTGGGACGCCGCGGGGCTGGGTACCGCGCTCGTGAGCCAGTTCGGCATTGCGGCGCTCCCGGAGGCGGCTTCGCTCATCGGGGACGGCGAGGCGCGCGCCGAGCCGGTGCGCCAGATCATGACGCACGCCTACGACGCCAAGCGGCAGTCGATGGGGCCGCAGTTGACCGCGCAGCTGGAGCGGACCGTCCTGCTTTCCATCATGGATGCGAAGTGGAAGGACCATCTCTACATGATGGATGCGCTGCGCGAGGGCATCCACCTGCGCGCGTACGGCCAGCGCGATCCGCTGGTGGAGTACCAGCGCGAAGCGTACCGGATGTTCCAGGATATGACCGGGACGATCAAGGGCGAGACGCTCATGATGCTCCTGCGGGTGCAGCCAATGGCCGAGACGCGGCCAATCAGCGTCTTCGCCACAACGCCGACGCAGGAAGTGCATCCGGAGGCGTCCCGTGCCGAAGCGTTCATCCCCCCAGCGGCGCCTGAGGCCGGCCCGGAAACGCCCGGGCTCTTCGAGCAGCCCGTCCCGTTTCCGCGGCCCGGTCCCATGGTGTTGCCGGCACCGGTCCAGCACGCCGGAGGATCCAAGGTGGGCAGAAACGACCCCTGCCACTGCGGCAGCGGCAAGAAGTATAAGAAGTGCCATGGGAAATAGCGAACGTTGAACCCACGCCCCACGCCCCACGCCCCACGCCTCGTTCTTGCGCTCAGCAGCGCCGTTCTGCTCATCGCCTCCTTCCCGAGCTTCAACCAGCCGTGGGCCGCGTGGATCGCCCTCGTGCCATGGTTGCTGCTGCTGCGGTGCGTGCGGGGACGCGCGGCGTTCTGGTGGTCGTGGCTCGTCGGATTCCTCTTCTTTCTCGGCTCCATCTGGTGGCTGACGCACGTCACCATCGTCGGATGGATCATCCTCTGCGCGTACTTGGCGGTGTATTTCGGCCTCTTCGGCTGGTTGGCGCATCGCATCGCGCGCGACGCGCCGCGCGTCGCGATCGTTGGCGTCCCGGCGCTGTGGACGGCGCTCGAGTTCGCGCGCAGCCACCTCCTCTCCGGATTCGGATGGAATCTGCTCGCCTATTCGCAAACCTCATGGCGGACGGTGATTCAATTGGCCGATGTGACCGGGGCCTGGGGACTGTCCTCCCTGATCGTGCTGGTCAACGTCGCTGTTGCTGCATGGTTCGATGCTGGCCAGTGGACTGGGAGACGGATGCGCTGGAGCTGGACGCTGTGTGCTGCGTGCGGCGTGCTGTGCGCTGTTGCGTATGGCGCCTGGCGGCTTGCGCGTGTGACGGAGCCGTCGAGCGCTGTGCAGATTGCGGTGGTGCAGGGCAACATCCCGCAGGAGCAAAAGTGGGATGAGGCGTTTGCCGAGACGATCCTCGCGCACTACGAGGGCCTCACGCGGCGGGCGGCGGTAGGTCAGGTCGATCTCATCGTCTGGCCGGAGACGTCGGTGCCGGGCTACTTCGGGTTGGAGGAGGCGTTGACCCAACGCGTCATGCGTCTGGCATCGGCGGTTGAGCGCCCCCTCCTGCTCGGCGCGCCCTACCTCAAATACAACTTGCAGGGGCCTCAGGTGCTCAACCGCGCCACGCTGCTGGATGCCTCCGGCGTTCCGGCGGCCAGCTATGATAAGCTGCACCTCGTGCCGTTCGGGGAATTTGTGCCGGCGGAGCGGCTCCTCCCATGGCTGCGAAAGATTCTCCCGCCCATCGGCGACTTCACGCCCGGTACGGCATACACGGTCTTTCACGTTCCGCTACTGAAGTTCAGTGTGCTGATCTGCTTCGAGGACATCTTTCCGTCCTTGGCTCGGCGATTCGTGCGCGAGGGCGCCGAGCTGCTGGTGGTCATCACGAACGACGCCTGGTTCGGCCCGACGGCCGCCGCCTATCAACACGCCCAGGCGTCGGCCTTCCGGGCGGTGGAGTTGCGCGTGCCGGTCGTTCGGGCCGCCAACACCGGATGGTCCGGCTGCATTGACGCCACCGGCGCGTGGGGTGAGCGGGTGCGTGCCGGAGATGGTCGAGAGCTGTTCGTGGAGGGGCTGGCTACGTGCCGCGTCACCCTGAGCACCGCGTCCAGCCTCTATCGGCGCTGGGGCGACTGGTTCGCCTGGCTGTGCGTGGCTCTCGTAATGCTGAACATCGTAATGCTGAACATATTGATAGGCAGTGGGTTACGTCAATTGACACCCTCTAAAAACCGCCCTATAATAAAGGGTTAAGCATGCCGTTTCCCAAGACCGAGTTCATTCAGGCGCTGATCTTAGCGTATACGGACGGGCGGTCGGTCACCACGGCCGGACGGCTCAGCGCCAAGCGCGGGCACGGGGGCCTGAGTTTCGGGGATCTGCGCGACGCCAGCGGCAAGATCCAGATCTGCATGAAGCAAGACCGGGTGGGCGATCCGGTCTATCAGCTCTTTGACCGCCTGACGCTCGGGACCATCGTCGGGGTCGCCGGCACGCTGTTCAAGACGAAAACCGGCGAGGTGACGATCCAGGTGGACACGCTGACGGTCCTCGCGAAGTCGCTGCGCCCACTGCCGGAAAAGTGGCACGGCCTCAGAGACGTCGAGATCCGCTACCGCAAGCGCTATCTCGATCTCATCGCCAATGAGCCGGTCCGGACGGTGTTCATGCAGCGCAGTAAGCTGCTTGCCGGTCTGCGCGCGACGCTGGATCAGGCGGGGTTCATCGAGGTGGAAACGCCGATGATGCACGAGCTCGCTGGGGGCGCGGCCGGCGAGCCGTTTGTGACGCACCACAACGCGCTGGACATGGACCTGTATCTGCGCTTGGCACCCGAGCTACATCTGAAGCGGCTCCTCGTCGGGGGGTTTGACCGGGTCTACGAGATCAACCGGTCGTTCCGCAATGAGGGCGTCTCGACGCGGCACAATCCCGAATTCACCATGCTGGAGGCGTACCAGGCGTACGGCGACTGCTCGACGATGATGGCGCTGGTCGAGCGGCTCATCGGCGATGCAGCCCGGGCCCTCGTCGGCTCGCTCCAGTTTGAGTACCAGGGCCAGCAGATTGATCTCACGCCGCCGTGGGAACGGGCGTCCTTCGCGCAGGCCATGGAGGCGATGGGGTTAACACCCCGCTCGTCGCTGGCGGAGATCCGGGCGGTGCTGGAGCAGCGGCGCATGACGGTCAAGGATCTCACGCGCTCGCAGCTGGTGCGGCTCGTGGAGCAGCTCTTCGAGCCGAAGACGAGAGCCAAACCCTTGTTCGTCGTCGACTACTGGACGGAGCTCTCCCCCCTCGCCAAGAGCAAGGACGACAACCCGCAGATTGCTGAGCGCTTTGAGCTCTACATCGGCGGCATGGAGCTCGCCAACGCGTACTCCGAACTCAACGACCCCATCGAGCAGCGGCGGCGCTTCGAGGCGCAGTTCGACGCAGCCGGCGCCAAAGAGAAGTCGCGCGTGGTCGACGAAGATTTCCTCGAAGCGCTGGAGCACGGCATGCCGCCGGCCGGCGGCCTCGGCATCGGCGTGGACCGGCTGGCGATGCTGCTGCTAGATCAGCCCTCGATCAAGGACGTGATCCTGTTTCCGTTGCTCAAGCCGGACCGAACGTGATGCGCTACGAACTCTGGCTCGGCGTGCGCTACCTCTTCGCCAAGCGGCGGGAGCGGTTCGTCTCGGTGATCGCGGCGCTGTCGGTCGGTGGGGTGGCGCTGGGGGTGGCGGCGCTGCTGGTGGTGCTGGCCGTGATGAGCGGCTTCGACCACGACATCCAGGAGAAGCTCGTTGGCACCAACGCCCACCTCATCGTGGATGCGCCGCAGGGCGTGCAGGAGACCACTGAGCTCATGCGGACGATCAGCGCCGACGAGCACGTCGTGGGAGTGAGCCCCTTTGTGTCGGGCCAGGCGATCCTCCGGCTGCCGGACCGCGCCTTCGGGGTGATGGTCCGCGGCATCGACCTCGCGCGGGAGACGCGCGTCAACCGGCTGGCCGACTACATGGTGGCGGGCCGGCTGCCGGAGCGCGACAACGAGCTGGTGCTCGGCACCGAGCTGGGCGGCCACCTGCGGGCGGGCGTGGGCGATTCGCTGCAGCTCCTCAGCCCGGCGGACGGCACGACGCACGAGCTGATCGTCAGCGGCCTGTTTCGCTCCGGCATGTACGAGTTCGACGCCGGGCTTGTCGCCCTCACCCTCTCGCGCGCCCAGCAGCTCTATCGGCTCGACGGCCGGGTGACCGGGATCGGCGTCAAGCTGGATCGCTTGGAGTCGGCGCTCGAGGTGAAGCAGCGGCTTGAGCGGGAGCTGGGTCATGCCTACCAGGTCAAGACATGGATGGAGCTCAACCAGGCGCTGTTCGACGCGCTGAAGCTGGAGAAGCTCGTGATGTTCATCATCCTAACACTCATCGTCGTCGTGGCGGCGGCCAACATTGTCTCGACGCTGATCATGATGGTGGTGGAGAAGACCCGCGACATCGGCATCCTCAAGTCGGTCGGGGCGACCAACCGCTCCATCCGCGCCGTGTTCACGTGGCAGGGGCTGTTGATCGGCATGCTCGGCACGGGTTTGGGGGCGGCGCTCGCCTGGGCGATCATCTGGTCGCTCGATACGTACGAGTTCATCAAATTGCCCAGCACGATCTACTACCTGGACCACCTGCCGGTCCGCGTCGAATGGGGCGATTGGTGGAAGACGATGACCGCGGCCCTGGTCATCTCGCTGGCGTCCACGGTCTATCCGGCGCGGCAGGCGGCGCGGCTCTCGCCCGTCGACGCCCTGCGCTATGAGTGATCATGCTTGAGGCGCGCGATCTGCGCAAAGTGTATCAGACCGGCCGCGTCAGCCTGGACGTGCTCCAGGGGGTCAGCCTGCGGATCGAGGGGGGAACGTTCGTGGCGATCACCGGACCCTCCGGAGCGGGCAAGTCAACGCTCCTGCACTTGCTGGCGGGGCTGGATACGCCGACGGCGGGCGAGGTGCTGTGGGAGGGCAAGTCGCTGTCTCGGATGAACGATGCGCAGCGGGCGGCGTTTCGCAATCGCACCATCGGCATCGTCTTTCAGTTCTACCACCTGCTGTCGGAGCTGACGGCGCTGGAAAACGTCATGCTCCCGGGGTTGTTGGCGCGATCCGCAGGCGGGCGCAGGCTGCGCGAGCGCGCCCGGCGATCCTTGGAGCAGGTGGGCCTTGGCGCGCGTCTTGCCCATCGGCCGAATGCGCTCTCCGGCGGCGAGCTGCAGCGCGCCGCGATTGCGCGGGCTCTGGTCAACGACCCGCAGGTGATCTTCTGCGATGAGCCGACGGGCAATCTGGATTCCAAGACCGGCTCCGAGATCGCCGACCTGCTGGTTGGGCTGCACCGGCAGCGCACGATGAGCCTGGTGATCGTCACGCATGAGACGTCGCTGGCGCAGCGCGCTGATTCGCGGGTGGCACTGCGCGACGGACGCATCGTGGCCGACGCGTCGGCCGGCGAGGTGCCGGAAGCGGAACACCCATGGCGGTGAAGGGCAGGACGAGACCGTCGGAGGCTCCCGGGATCCATCAGGCGCGGGATGAGCGGATCATCCGGGAATTCAGGGGACGGTGGACCCGTCCGCTGGTGACGATGCTGCTCCTCATCCTCTGCACCTTCAGTTACGTCATGCAGGGCAATCTCGGCCTGCCGCAGTCGCCGTGGCTCGTGGTGGCGGGATTAGCGCTGGGGTTCTTGTCGTTTCTGTTTGCGCTGGTCAGCTGGCGCTGTCCGTCCTGCGACCGGTATCTCGGCCAGGCGTTTCATGACGCGGTCTGTCCGCACTGCGGCATTCCGCTGCGATGAGAGGGCACCCATGAAGGTCTATCTGAACGGCCGGTTCGTGGATCAGTCCAAGGCGGTGGTGTCCGTGTTCGATCACGGCCTGCTCTACGGCGACGGGGTCTTCGAGGGCATCCGGTCGTACGACGGCCTGATCTTCAAGCTGCGCGAGCACATCGACCGGCTCTTTGAGTCGGCGCACACGATCATGCTTCGCATCCCGATGACGAAGGCGGCATTGATCGACGTGGTCAAGGCCAGCCTGCGGGTCAACAGGCTGCGGGACGCCTACCTCCGCCTCGTCGTGACGCGGGGCGAGGGCGATTTGGGGTTGGATCCGCGCAAGTGCGGGTACCCCACGGTGTTCGTCATCGCCGACAAGATCGAGCTCTATCCGAAAAAGCTGTATGCGGAGGGGCTCGCCCTCATCACCGTGGCCACACAGCGCAACGTCACGGAGGCGCTCAACCCGCAGATCAAGTCGCTCAACTACCTCAACAACATCCTCGCGAAGATCGAGGCGATCACCGCGGGGTATGAGGAAGCGATCATGCTCTCGCATTCGGGCTATGTGACGGAGTGCACCGGCGAGAACATCTTCCTGGTCTCCGCCAAAGGCGGATCCGCCTCCGGCGGAAAAGGCAGGCAGCTCTTGACCCCGCCGCCCTACATCGGGGTGCTGCGCGGGATCACCCGCCAGACGGTCATGGACCTGGCGGTCGGCCGGCGGCTGGCGGTGCGAGAAGAGCTGCTCACACGGCACGATTTGTTCAACGCGGATGAGGTCTTCCTCACCGGCACCGCGGCCGAGATCGTGCCCGTGGTCAAGATCGACGGCCGAGTGATCGGCGCCGGCAAGCCCGGTCCGGTGACGAAGATGCTCCAGCAGGCCTTCCGCCAGGTGACCAAGACGGCGGGTGTGCGATACTAGCGCGTCTGGCGGGTGACGCCGGTGCCGTCTAGGCGGACTACCCAAAACCTGGTAAACTGGAATATAGGTGAATTCCAATGCTCTGCGAAGCGTGCAAAGAAGCCCAGGCGACGGTCCATCTGACCGAGATCGTCAACGACCAGATGACCGAGCTGCACCTCTGCGAGGCCTGCGCCAACCAGAAAGGCGCGCAGGTCGAGAGCCACTTTGGCCTGTCGGATCTGCTCTCGGGGCTGTCGGATTTCGGCAAGACGCAGGAGCCGGACGAGGTGTCCAGCAAAGCCTGTGCCACCTGCGGGATGACGTACGACGACTTCCGCAAGGTCGGGCGGCTCGGCTGCGGTGATTGCTATGTGACGTTCAAGCGTAGCCTCGGCGCGCTGCTCAAACGCATCCACGGTGCCCCGATCCACGTGGGGAAGTCGCCGGCGCGCCTGCTCAAGCCGGCGAAGGTGGCCAAGACGGAGTTGGCCGATCTGAAGCGCCGGCTGGAACGGGCCATTGAGAAGGAGGAGTTTGAGGAAGCGGCGCGGCTGCGCGATCAGATCCGCCGCGCGGAACAGCACGACGCGCAGACGAAGCAGAAAAAAGAAGGGTAAGCACGCAGAGGGATGGCCAAAGAACTCGACGCCTTGCTCCAACACACCAGCGAATGGCTGCGCGGGGTGGGACCCCTCTCGGACATCGTCATGTCCAGCCGCGTCCGCCTCGCCCGCAACCTGGAGAAGCACCCGTTTGCGAGCCGGGCCACGAAGGCCTCGCAGGCCGAGGTCTTGAAGGTGGTCGTCCAGAGCCTGGGGCATCTGACGAGCCTGAAGCAACCGCTCATCCTCACCGTCGGCGAGCTGGATGAAGTGGACCGCCAGTTTCTCGTCGAGCGCCACCTCGTCAGCCGCGAGCACATCGTGCACGCGGACTCCAAGGCGGTGGCCATCGGCTCGGGCGAGGTCATCAGCATCATGGTCAATGAGGAGGACCACTTGCGCATTCAGGTCATGCAGTCGGGCTTGAACCTGCGCGACGCCTGGTCGCTCATCGACGCGCTCGATGATGAGCTCTCCGAGACGCTCCCCTTCGCCTACTCGACAGATTGGGGCTATCTGACCTGCTGCCCCACGAACACCGGCACCGGCATGCGGGCCTCCGTGATGCTGCACCTGCCCGCCCTGGTCCTCACGAAGCAGATCAACAAGGTGCTCCACACCATCACGAAGCTGGGGCTGACCGCCCGCGGCCTCTACGGCGAGGGCACCGAAGCGTCGGGCAACTTCTTCCAGATCTCCAACCAGGTCGCCCTGGGCCGCTCGGAGGATGAGATCATCGAGAACCTCGACCGCATCCTGACCGAGGTCATCCATCAGGAACAGGCCGGGCGGGACGCCCTGAAGGCGAACAGCCAGGTGCAGCTCGAAGACCGGATCTGGCGCGCCTACGGCCTGCTGCGGCACGCCAAGACCATGAGCTCCTCGGAAGCCCTGGATTTGTTGTCGGCCGTCCGGCTGGGCGTCGATCTCGGGCTGATGTCCGCCAACGGCCAGGCCGGCTCCGTCACGGGCAAAGGCACCAATGGCCTCAATCGAACGATCGTGAACGAGATGTTCATCTTCTCTCAACCGGCGCACTTGCAGAAACTGGAGGGCAAGGCGCTGACGGCCAAGGAGCGCGATACCAAGCGCGCGGAGCTCATCCGCAATCGGCTGGGCGGGCCCTCGTGAAGACAGCAGGAAGCAAGAAGCAATACGAGCACAAGGGAGACCACGATGTTCAATAAGTTTACGGAACGGGCACGGAAGGTGATCCTGCTGGCGAAAGAAGAGGCCAAGCGGTTTAACCACGACTACATCGGGACGGAGCACATCTTGCTGGGCCTCATCCGCGAGGGCGAGGGGGTGGCCGCGGCCGTGCTGCAGAAGCTCGGGCTCTCGCCGGAGAAAATCCGGCTGGAGGTGGAGAAACTCGTGCAGAGCGGGCCGAGCACCATGGTCTCCGGAGACATCCCCTTCACGCCGAAGGCCAAGAAGGTCATCGAGCTGGCCATGGAGGAGGCGCGCAGCCTCGGCCACAACTACATCGGCACGGAGCACCTGCTCCTGGGCCTCATCCGCGAAGGCGAAGGCGTAGCCTCCCAGGTGCTGATGAACCTGGGGCTGGACTTGAACCGCGTGCGCAATGAGGTCATCACGCTGCTGGGATCCTCCAGCCCCGCCCCGGCGGCCGGTGGCGGCACGGGCACCCGGACCAAGACGCCGGCGCTGGACGCCTTCGGGCGCGACCTGACCCAGCTGGCACGCGAGGGCAAGCTCGATCCGGTCATCGGCCGCAAGGAAGAGATCGAACGGGTCATCCAGATCCTGGCGCGCCGCACGAAGAACAACCCGGTGCTGCTCGGCGAGGCCGGCGTGGGCAAGACGGCCATCGTCGAGGGGCTCGCCCAGAAGGTCATCAAGAATGATGTGCCCGAGATGCTGCGGGATAAGCGGGTCATCATCCTCGACTTAGCCCTCATGGTGGCCGGCACGAAGTACCGCGGCCAGTTCGAGGAACGCATCAAGGCGGTGATGGATGAGATCCGGCGCACTGAGAACGTCATGCTCTTCATCGACGAGCTCCACACGCTCGTCGGCGCCGGCTCAGCGGAAGGGGCGATCGACGCCTCCAACATCTTGAAGCCGGCGCTCTCCCGCGGCGAGATCCAGTGTATCGGCGCGACGACCCTGGATGAGTACCGCAAGTACATCGAGAAGGACGCAGCACTCGAGCGGCGCTTCCAGACCGTGATCGTCGATCCGCCGTCGGTCTCCGAGACGATCGAGATCCTCAAGGGGCTGCGGGATAGGTACGAGGCGCACCACCGCGTCAAGTACCTGGACGAGGCGCTCGAGATGGCCTCCAAGCTGGCCGACCGCTACATCGCCGGGCGGTTCCTGCCGGATAAAGCGATCGACCTCATCGATGAGGCCGGTTCGCGCGCGCGGCTGTTGGTGCTGACCGTCCCGCCGGAGATCAAGGATCTGGAAGAGAAGATCGAGCAGATCCGCAAGGAGAAGGAGTCGGCCATCAAAGGGCAGGACTTCGAGCTGGCCGCTTCGCTGCGGGACCAGGAGCGGGAGGCCAAGGAGCAGCTCGAACGGGTCAAGGCCGACTGGAAGAAGACGAAGGGCGACACGACGCCGGTCATCACGGGCGAGGAGATCGCGCTGATCGTCTCCAAGTGGACCGGGATTCCGCTCGTGCGCCTCGCAGAGAAAGAGACCGAGCGGCTGCTGAAGATGGAAGAGGCGCTCCACAAGCGCATCATCGGCCAGGAGGAAGCGCTCACCGCGATCGCCCGGGCGGTGCGCCGCTCGCGCGCGGGCATCAAGGATCCCAAGCGGCCGATCGGCTCCTTCATCTTCCTGGGCCCCACCGGCGTGGGCAAGACGCTGCTGGCCCGCGGGCTGGCCGAGTTTCTCTTCGGCGACGAGGAGGCGCTCGTGCAGCTCGACATGTCCGAATACATGGAGAAGTTCAACGTCTCCCGCCTGGTCGGAGCCCCGCCCGGCTATGTCGGCTACGAAGAGGGCGGGCAGCTGACCGAGCGCATCCGCCGCCGGCCGTATTCGGTCGTCCTGCTCGATGAGATCGAGAAGGCGCACCCCGACGTCTTCAACATCCTGCTCCAGGTGCTGGAGGACGGGCGGCTGACGGACAGCTTCGGCCGCAAGGTGGACTTCCGCAACACCGTCCTCATCATGACGTCCAACCTGGGGGCGGAACTGCTCAAGAAGCAGGGCAGCATCGGCTTTGCGCCGACGGAGGCGGACGTGACCTACGAAAAGATGCGCCGGCAGCTGCTCGATGAGGTCAAACGCGCCTTCAAGCCGGAGTTCCTCAACCGGATCGATGACGTGATCGTCTTCCACCCGCTCAGCCAGGACAACCTCGTCCAGATCGTCGAGCTGGAGATCGGCATGGTCAAGGAGCGGCTCCGGGAGCAGGAGATCCTCGTGGAGCTGGATGCCGCCGCCAAGCAGCTGTTGGTTGAAAAGGGGTTTGATCTGGTGTACGGGGCCAGGCCGCTCAAGCGGGTCATCCAGCGGTTCCTGGAAGATCCGCTCGCCGAAGCGGTCATCGCCAAGCGGATCAAGCCGGGCACGACGGTGCTGGTCACCCGCAAAGGCGAGGAGCTGGTTTTTGAGGAGCGGGCTTCGGTGACCACGTGATTACCCGATTCGGTTCCTCCTTCCTCCAGACCACGGCGGCCGCCGGGGCCTGGGCGGTGGACCTCTGCGCGTACGCCGGCAGCCTCTCGCTGCTTTTTGCGCAGACGCTCGGGGGCTGGCTCACGCGGCCGCTGCGCACGAAGGCGGTGGTCTACGAGCTGTGGAAGATCGGCGTCCAGTCGTGGTTCATCATCGCCATCGCCTCGCTGTTCATCGGGATGGTGCTGGCCTTCCAGAGCGCCTACCAGATGCAGAAGCTGGCGGCCGAAATCTACATCGCCAGCCTCGTGGCGCTGTCGGTCGTGCGGGAGATCGGCCCGGTCATCACCGCCCTCGTCGTCGCGGGCCGCGTCGGCTCGGCCATCGCCGCCGAGCTGGGGACGATGAAGGTGACGGAGCAGCTCGACGCCCTGCGCACACTCGCGGCCGACCCGGTCCACTTTCTCGTCATCCCGCGGTTCATCGCGATGATCGTCGCACTGCCCCTGCTGACCCTCTGGGCCGACGCCATCGGCATCCTAGGGGGCTTCGTGATCGGCACGGCCAAGCTCGGCATCCTCCCCAGCCTCTACTGGAAGATGACCATGATCCCGCTGGTGTTCAAGGATCTCTTCTCGGGCCTCCTGAAGGCGTTCATCTTCGGCATGATCATTTGCATCGTGAGCTGCTTCGAGGGGTTCCGCGCCGAGGGGGGTGCTGAGGGGGTGGGACGCGCCACGACGGTGGCGGTGGTGACCTCCTTCCTCCTCATCATCGCGGCGGACTGCCTGATCACCGCGGTGTTGTATTTCGTCTGGCGATGATCGAGATCCAGCAACTCTCCAAGGCGTTTGACGACCACAAGGTGCTCGACCGGGTCACCCTGACGGTCAACACGGGCGAGACGATGGTGATCATCGGCCGCTCCGGCTGCGGCAAATCCGTCCTGCTCAAGCACATCATCGGGCTGCTGAAGCCGGATGAGGGCGCGGTGCTCGTCGGCGGGGCCAACCTGACCAGCCTCACCGGGCGCGCGTTGGATGAGCTGCGGTTGAAGTTCGGGATGCTCTTCCAGGGGGCCGCGCTGTTCGATTCGATGACGGTGTTCGAGAACGTGGCCTTCCCGCTGCGGGAGCACACCGCGATGGACGCGGCGGCGATCGCGCAGCGGGTCCACGAGTGCCTGCAGCTGGTGGGGCTGGAGGGGGCGGATGAGCTGTATCCCGCCGAGGTCTCCGGCGGCATGCGCAAGCGGGCGGGCCTGGCGCGGGCCCTGGCGATGAGCCCGGAGATCGTCCTGTACGATGAGCCGACGACCGGGATCGACCCGATCATGGGCGACATCATCAACGATCTCATCATTGCGCTCCGTGACCGGCTCAAGGTGACGTCGGTGGTCGTCACGCACGACATGCGCAGCGCCTATAAAGTAGCGGATCGCATCGCCATGCTCTACAATGGCAGCATCGTGGAAGTCGGCAGCCCCGAATCGATTCGCCAATCGTCGAATCCCGTCGTCCAACAGTTCATCAAAGGCGAGGCGGTTGGGCCGATCCAGGAAGGCTTGCCTGACCGGCGCATCTTATCGCGGTGGTCTTCGCGCAGCGGCATGGGCCTGCGCTGATGGAGCGGACGGAGAAGAGCATGGCGCAGCGTTGGAGCCTGGAGATCAAGGTGGGCGCCTTCGTCGTCCTGGGGCTGGCCTTGCTCATCTTTTTCGTCTTTGCGATCGGCGACCTCTCCACGGCCTTGCAGCCGGGCTATCGCCTCGGCGTCCTGTTTGATTCGGCCAATGGGATCACCGACGGCTCGCCGGTGCAGTATGCCGGTGTCGAGGTCGGCAAGGTCCAGGCCGTGAAGATCGAGACGCCGCAGGAGCGCGCGCCGAGAGTCCGGCTGGTCATCAAACTGCCCACGTCGGTCATCGTCCGGTCGGATGACATGGCGTCGATCAGCACCTTCGGCCTCCTCGGCGAGAAGTACCTCTCCATTACCCCCGGCCCGGGCGCGGGCAGCATCCTCGAGCCGAATGGCGAGCTGGTCGGGCAGCCCCCGGTGTCCACCGAGCAGATCATGGAACGCTCCAACGAGGTCCTGACCGAATTCAAGCAGACGCTGCAGGGGCTCAACAGCCTGGTGGGCGATCTGGAGGCGCGGATCTATCTCAAGGAGGCCCTGGTCGAGGCCCGCGATGCCACCCGGCATTGGAAGGCGCTGGGCGAGCGCCTGAACCTGGCGATGTCGCATGCCGAGTCGGGCCAGGGCAGTCTCGGCCGGCTGCTCTTCGATGACGACCTCTACCTGCGGGTGGCTGCGCTGGTGGACGACCTGAAGGCGCACCCCTGGAAGCTCCTCGCGCGTCCTCGACGCAGCAAACAGTAACCATTCCGTGACCCTCGCCATTCCGAGAATGCCAAAGCTCAAAACCGTCTACATTTGCCAGCAGTGCGCGCACCAGGCGCTCAAATGGGTCGGGCGCTGCCCCGGCTGCGGGGCCTGGAACGCGATGGTGGAAGAAGTCGTTGAGCGCGCTCCCGCAGTCGCCGTGGCCGTCGCAGAGGACGCCACACCGGTGACGCTGGCGGAGGTGTCTCTGGATGAGGCGGTGCGCGTGCCGACCGGCATGGCCGAGCTGGATCGCGTCTTGGGCGGGGGCATCGTGCCGGGTTCGGTGACGCTGGTGGGCGGCGAGCCGGGGATCGGCAAATCGACGCTGCTGCTCAGCATGGCGGGCTCGCTGGCCCACCCACCACAGGCTTCGGCGGGTGGGCAGACGGTGCTCTACGTCAGCGGGGAGGAGTCGCTGCGGCAGACCAAACTGCGCGCCACCCGATTGGGCTTAAGCTCCTCCTCCGTCAAGCTCCTGGCCCAGACGCAGCTTGAGGTGATCCTGGAGGCGATCCGGCAGCTCAAGCCCCAGATCGTGGTCATCGACTCCATCCAAGTGATCGAAACGGCGACGCTCTCCTCCGCTCCCGGTTCGATCGGGCAGGTGCGCGCCTGCGCCCACGCGCTGGTGCGCTTAGTCAAGGCAAGCCACAGCGCCCTCTTTCTGGTCGGCCATGTGACCAAGGAAGGGTTTCTGGCCGGTCCGAAGGTGCTGGAGCACCTGGTCGACACCGTGCTCTATTTCGAGGGGGATCCCACCAGCGGCTTCCGCCTGCTACGCTCGACGAAGAACCGCTTTGGCGCTACGCACGAGCTGGGCGTCTTTCACATGACGGCGGAGGGCCTCATTGAAATCGCCAATCCGTCGGAGCTCTTTTTGAGCAGCCGGGCGCTTCCGGTGCCGGGCTGCATGGTCACGGTGAGTCTGGAAGGCAGCCGGCCGCTGCTCGTCGAGGTGCAAGCGCTGACCAGCCCCTGCGGCATCTCGCTGCCCCGGCGGCGGACCACCGGCGTGGATTTCAACCGCCTCTCCATGCTGCTGGCGGTGCTTGAGCGGCGCGTCGGGCTGCACGCGCTCGCACAGCAGGACGTGTTCGTCTCGTCGCTGGGCGGGGTGCGGCTGCCTGAGCCCTCGTCCGACCTCGCGGTGGCGGTTGCCATCGCGTCCAGCCTCAAGGAGCGTCCGACCGCGCAGGGCGATGTGGCCATCGGAGAAGTGGGCTTAACCGGCGAGATCCGTCCGGTCACCAACCTGCTGCAGCGCCTGCACGAGGCCAAGCGCGTGGGATTCCAGCGATGCGTCGTCGCGGCGGGACGCAGCAGCCCGAACCCCGTTGAGGGCATCGAGATCGTCGCGGTGCGTCACGTCCGCGAAGCCGTGGAGCGGCTCTTGTAGTGTTGAGGTGAGCATGGATTTGCGATTCGTTCGGTTCGGCTTTATCATCATCAGCGCCTTGCTCGGCTCTCAGCTGGTGTCGTTGAACCTCGGTTGGCCCCTCGGCTTGCGCCTGTTGCTCGGCGCGGCGTCCGGGGCGACCCTGGTCCTCATTGAAGCGGTGATCCACCGCGTCGGCCGCGTGTCGGTCCGGGGCTTTTCCGCCGCGGTCTTCGGCCTGCTCTTCGGCCTGCTCATGGCGCAGCTGGTCTCGGATGCCATCGATCTGATCCCGTTCGATGAGGGGACCCTGGCGGTCGTCCGCGTGGCGCTGACCTGGGCGTTCTGCTACCTCGGCATGGCCATGGCGCTGCGCGGCCGCGATGAGTTCAGCGTCATCATCCCGTATGTCCGGTTGTCCCGCCACGACCGCGCGCAGGAGTCCTATCTGGTGGACACCAGTGCGATCATCGACGGCCGCATCCTCGATTTGTGCAAGACGCGCTTCCTGCAGGGGCGCCTCGTCATCCCGCGCTTCGTCCTCAAGGAGCTGCAGATGGTCGCGGACAGCGCGGATCCGATCAAGCGCAGCCGGGGCCGTCGAGGGCTCGAAATCCTCAACCAGCTGCGGCTGCTGGAGAGCGTGGACGTCCGGGTCCATGAGGAGGAGCTGCCCGGCATTCCCGAGGCGGACGCGAAACTGGTCAAGCTGGGGCAGCTCTTAGGGACCCGCATCGTCACCAACGATTTCAACTTGAACAAGGTGGCGGAGTTTCAGAGCGTCGGGGTCGTCAACGTCAATGAGCTGGCCCAGGCGCTGCGGCCCGTGGTCCTGCCGGGCGAGATGCTGGAGATCAAGCCGATCAAGGAGGGCAAGGAGCACCACCAGTCGGTTGCGTACCTCGATGACGGGACGATGGTCGTCGTGGAAAACGGGCGGCCCTTCATCGGTCAGACGGTTCGCGGGCTGGTGACCAGCGTGCTTCAGACCGCGGCGGGGCGGATGGTCTTCGTCCGTCCGGAAAATGCGCCGGTTAAACGGTAGGTGACATGGGCGGCGTCGCGGCGATTGTGCCGGCGGCCGGGCGCAGCGAGCGGCTGGGCGGGCGCACCAGCAAGCCGTGGGTCGCACTCAACGGCGCGCCGCTGTTGGCGCATAGCCTGCGGATCCTGCAGCGCAGTCCGGCGATCCGCTGGATCCTGGTGGTGGCACGCTCCGAAGAGCGCGCGCGGGTTCAGGCGCTGATCCGGCGGGAGGGCATCACGAAGGCACTCCCTCCGTGCGCGGGGGGTGCCTCGCGCGCCGAGTCCGTCGCGCGCGGGTTCGCCGCGCTCCCGCGCGAGGCGCAGTGGGTCCTGATCCATGACGGGGCCAGGCCCTGCGTGAGCGTGCGGATGATCGCGCAGGCCGTCGCGGCGGCGAAGCGGCACGGGGCGGTCGCCTGCGCGCTGCCCGCGTCGCTGACGGTCAAGGCGGCCGATGAGCGGGGCGAGGTCCGGCTGACCCTGGATCGCGAGCACCTCTGGTTCGTCCAGACGCCGCAGGTCTTCCGCCGGGCCTGGATGGCTCAGGCGCTGGAGCGCGCCGACGGCAGCCTCAGCCAATTTCCCGATGATGCGGCGGTCATCGAATCGGCGGGATTCCCGGTGCGGATAGTGCCCGGCGATCCGCTCAACATCAAAGTCACGACGCCGAGCGACTTGATCTTCGCTGAAGCCATCCTGAAGCGTCGCGCAAGATGAGGATTGGGATTGGGTACGACGTGCACCGGTTTAACGGCCCTGCCCGAGGGCGGGGCTCGCGCAGCCGCCCCTTGAAGCTCGGGGGCGTGGCGATTCCCTGTTCCCGCGGGCTCGCGGGGCATTCGGACGCCGACGTCCTGCTGCACGCCCTCGCCGATGCGCTCTTCGGGGCGGTGGGGGCCCCGGATATCGGCGAGCAGTTCCCGTCCTCCGATGCGCGCTGGCGCAGCGCCGACAGCCGCCTGTTCGTCGAGGCGGCCTGCGCGCAGGTCCGACAGCGTGGGTTTCGGATCGGCAACATCGACGCGACGGTCATTGCCGATGCCCCGAAGCTCGTCGGGCACAAGGCGCGCATGGCGCGGGCGATCGGGGGGCTGCTGGGCGTCGATCCGTCGCGGGTGTCGGTGAAGGCGAAGACGACCGAGGGCTTCGGGCCGGGCCGCCAGGGAATCGCCGTCCACGCGGTGGTGCTGCTGGAGCCGATGCGGCGGGCGCGATGATCGACGGCGTCCTGTGGCTGATCTGCCTCCTCGTCCTCACCGGCGCGGCGATCCGCTTCCTCTTCGAGGCTGAGGTCACGGCCTGCTTCGAGCGGGACCCCGCCGCCCGCAACCTGGTCGAGGTGCTCTTCACGTCCCCGGGCTTGCACGCCCTCATCTTCCACCGCGTCGCCCACGCGCTCGACCGGTGGCGCATCCCGGTGGTGCCCCGCCTCCTCATGACGCTCGCCCGGCTGCTCACCGGCATCGAGATCCATCCCTCCGCCACGATCGGCCGGGCGCTGTTCATCGATCACGGGATGGGGGTGGTCATCGGCGAGACCGCTGTGATCGGCGATCACGTCACCTTGTTCCAGGGAGTGACGCTGGGCGGCACCGGCAAGGAGCGGGGCAAGCGCCACCCGACCATCGGGGATCACGTCGTAATCGGCGCCGGGGCGAAGGTCCTGGGCCACATCACGATCGGTCACCATTCGTTCATCGGGTCCAACGCAGTCGTCATCCGTTCGGTGCCGGAGGACTCGACCGTCGTCGGCGTGCCCGGCCGGCTGACCAAGACCAAGGACCGGCACGTCGCGGGGATCAATCTCGACCATACGCACCTGCCCGATCCGATCGCCGAGCGCCTGGAAAGCCTCCAGCATGAGATCGACGCGCTCGAGGCGCACTTGAAGGAACACCGCAAGTCGCAGTCGCAGCCGCATCATTAGGCCAGCACGCCGCCGTGGCGCTTCATCTCTACAACACGCTCACCCGCTCGCTCGACCCCTTCATCCCGCGCGACCCGCCCCGGGTCACGATGTACGTCTGCGGCCCGACCGTCTACGACGTGCCCCACATCGGCCATGCCCGCAGCGCCTACGTCTTCGACGTGCTGCGGCGCTACCTCACGCACAACGGCTTTACGGTGCAGTTCGTCCGCAACGTGACCGACGTGGATGACAAGATTATTGAGAAGGCCAGGCACGAGTTAGCCCGCCCAGGCGATGGCGAACGTCGGGCCGGGGGGGCGGGGGATCTCAAGGCAAAGTGCAAGGAAGTGGCTGAGCGCTACCTCACGAGTTACCACGGTGCGCTGGATCGCTTGGGCATTCTCCGACCGGATCAGGAACCGCGGGCGACCGACCATGTCATTCCCGATCCGAAGAATGTCGAAGCCACGAGGAAGATCGATGCGTCCATGACGGGATTCATCAGTCAGCTCCTCACCAAGAACATGGCCTATCCCGCCGGAGGGGATGTCTATTTTCCGGTACGGAAATTCGCCCAGTACGGCCGGCTGTCAAACCGGTCGCTTGACGACGTGAAAGCCGGAGCGAGGATCGAGCCGGGTGAGCAGAAGGACGATCCGCTTGATTTCGCGCTCTGGAAAGCCGCAAAACCCGATGAGCCATCGTGGAATAGCCCATGGGGTCACGGACGCCCGGGATGGCACATCGAATGTTCGGTGATGAGCACCGTCTATTTGGGGGATGCGTTCGATATTCACGGCGGTGGAGTCGATCTGGTCTTTCCACACCACGAGAATGAGATCGCCCAGGCGCAAGCCGTCGGCAAGCCGTTTGCTCGCACCTGGATCCACAACGGCCTGCTGACCGTCAATGGCGAGAAGATGTCCAAAGCCGTCGGGAACTATATCACCGTTGACCAGGCATTGGAGGCGTACCCCCACCCGGACCATCTCAAGATCTTTTTCTTGAAGACGCACTACCGCTCGCCGATCGATTATTCAGTCGGCAAGATGGAGGAAGCGAAGAAGAACTGGCAAGACTTTTGTGCCTTCTTCGATAGACGTGATCAATTGCAACCTTCCGCTACGATGGATGTCGTTATGGGTGTCAAACCCAACTTCCGCAGTCCTTTCACAGAGGCAATGGACGACGACCTAAATACTCCAAAAGCAATCGCAGTTTTGTTCGATGTTTTGGCATTTGGGCACCAGGGATTGGAGCAAGGTGGAGACAAAGGGTTCGACGCGGCGACATATGCCTACCGCGAGATCATCGAGTTTGGAATGCTCCTCGGACTATTCACACAGGGTACATCGGAAGAAAGTCAGGACGCCCGCGATCGTGTACAAAAGCTGATTGCGGAGCGCGATAGTTTGAGAAAGGCCAAGAACTTTACACGCAGTGACGAAATCCGTGAGCGACTTAAGAGCGAAGGTTACCATCTCATGGATACCCGTCACGGGACATTCTGGCGACGGGTCAGATGAGAAGGTCTATTTTCATTACGTTGGAGGGGCCTGAAGGCTCCGGCAAGTCGAGCCAGGCGAGGGCGCTGGTGAGCGCACTTCGGCGGCGCGGACAGCGCGTCACGGCCCTTCGCGATCCGGGCTCGACCGCGCTGGGCCGCGCGCTGCGCCGGGTGCTGCTGCACACCGAAGCCTCCTTGTCACCGCTGGAGGAGGCGCTGCTGTTCATCGGCGCTCGGGTGGCGCTGGTCGAGGAGCGCATCGCGCCGGCGCTGCGACGGGGCCGGGTCGTCGTGTGCGACCGGTTCCATGATTCGACGATGGCGTACCAGGGCTTCGGGGGACAGCTGGATGAGCCGCGGCTGCAGCGCATCGGACGGCGAGCGATCCATGGCGTCATGCCGGCGGTGACCCTCCTGCTGGATCTGCCCGTCGAGCGCGGCTTCGCGCGCCTGGGCCGGTCGCGCGATCGCATGGAGCGCAAGACGCTCGCATTCCACCGACGCCTGCGCCAGGGGTATCTGCGGCTGGCGAGGCGCGAGCCGCGTCGCTTCGTGGTCATCAACGCGGCACAGCCGCCCAACGCGGTCAGGCGGCGCATCGAGGCGGCTGTCTTGCGCCGACTCGGTTTGCACCAGTCACCAGTCACCAGTCACTAGTTACTGCACGATGGCGTGGGACGACATTCTGGAACACGACGTGCCCAAGCGGATCTTCGCCGCCCACATGAGCTGCGGGCGGGTGGCGCAGGCGTATCTGCTCGTCGGGCCGGACGGCGTGGGCAAGCGCCGCCTGGCGATGGAGTTGGTCAAGGCGCTCAACTGCGCCTCGGGTGCGCCCCAAGCCTGCGGGCAGTGTCCGCACTGCCGCCAGATCAGCAAGGGGGCGCATCCGGATGTGCACGTCTTGAGCCCCACCGGCGCGTCGGCCCAGATCCACATCGATGAGGTCAGGCAACTGCTTGGCCGGATCGCCCTGCGGCCGTTCAGCGCCAACGTGCAGGCGGCCATCCTCGACGGCGCCGACCGGCTGACCGAGGAGGCCGCCAACAGCCTCCTGAAGGCGCTGGAAGAGCCGTCGGCCAGGACCCGCTTCGTCCTGATCACGTCGCACCTCTCCGACTGCCTGCCGACGATCGTGTCGCGCTGCCAGCTCGTGCGCTGCCACCCGCTGCCGGCTCGCGTCGTATCGGCGATCCTCACCCGGGAGCGCGTCTGCGAGCCGGCGGTCGCAGAGGCGGTGGCGCGCCTGTGCGGCGGCAGCGCGTCGCTCGCCGTCGAGCTGGCCGGACGATGGAAGGCCCATGCCGAGATTCTAGAGCGCCTGGCAGCCGGCGGCGCCACCGCATGGATGGAGCAGCCCCTGCCCGAAGGCCGGGAGGACGTCGCCCGCCTGCTCGACGGATTGCTGGTCTGGCTGCGGGACGTGACGGTATCCGCCGCGGGAGATCCGCAGCGGATCGTGCACACCGGGCACGCCGTGGCGATTGCGCGCCAGGCCCGCGCGACGGACGTGGACCGCTGTCTGGAGACCGCCCGGGAGCTCGTGGCGCTGCGCGAGTCGCTGGAGCAGTTCGCGAATTCGCGCCTCGTCGCTTCGCTCGCACGCGAGACATGGCTCTCACTCATCACCGATCGCCGATCACCCATCGCTTCCATCGATGTCTAAGACCATCTACCTGACGACGCCGCTGTATTACGTCAACGCCGCGCCCCACATCGGCCATTCCTACACCGAGGTGGCCGCCGATGCGCTGGCACGCTTCCATCGCCTCAAGGGCGATGCGGTGTTCCTGCTGACGGGCACCGATGAGCACGGCCAAAAAATCGCCCAGGCGGCCGCGGCGGCTGGCAAGGCCCCGCAGGCGTTCATCGATGGCGTGGTGACGCAGTTTCAGTCGCTCTGGAAGATGCTGGACATTGGCTACGACGACTTCATCCGGACGACCGAGCCCCGGCACACCACCGCGGTCCAGCGCATCCTCACGCAGCTGCGCGACGGCGGCAAGCTCACGCGCGCGTCGTACCAGGGCTGGTACTGCACGCCGGATGAGACGTTCTGGACCGAGGCTGAGCTCGGTGGTGTTGCCAGTGGAGCGAAGCCCTCGTGCCCGACCTGTCAGCGTCCACTAGACCAGATCCAAGAGGAGGGCTGGCATCTGCCGCTGCGCGAGCATCAGCCGTGGCTGAAGCGGTTTGTGCAGGAGCATCCCGACTGGATTCAACCGGCGACGCGGTACAACGAGCTCAAGAGCCTGCTGGAGCAGCCGCTGCCCGAGTCGCTGTGCATCACGCGGCCGAAGAGTCGCGTGGCCTGGGGCATTCCGGTGCCGTTTGACCCGGAGCACGTGGTCTACGTCTGGTTCGACGCGCTGCTCAACTACATCACCGTACCCGGGTATCCGGACGATCCGAAACGGTTTGCCACCCTGTGGCCCGCCGACGTCCACTTCATCGGCAAGGACATCCTGCGCCACCACGCGCTGTACTGGCCGATCATGCTCCACGCCTTGGGGTTGGCGCTGCCGAAGACGATCATCGCCCACGGGTGGTGGAAGATCGGCGAGCAGAAGATGTCGAAGTCGCTGGGCAACATCGTCAATCCGACGGTGGTGATCGGGCAGGTCCTCAAGGGCCAGCCCTACGCGGCCGACGTGTACCGCTACTTCCTGCTGCGCGAAGTCCCCTTCGGCCAGGACGGCAGCTTCTCCGAGGACGCACTGATGAAGCGGCTCACTGCAGATCTGGCCAACGACCTGGGCAACCTCGTGAATCGCACGCTCTCGATGATCGAAAGGTATTGTGGGGCTAAGATTCCCCACCCGACACAGAAGGGATATTCCAGCCAGCACGATCAGCCACTCCAGGAGGCCGCTACCGAGTTAGCCAAACGTATCGACAAGGCTATGGCTCGAATTAGCTTTTCAGTGGCCTTGGAAGAAATCATGCAAGTTGTCACGCAGGCGAACCAATATATAGAAGTGACCGCCCCCTGGAAGTTAACCAAAGGGGAGGAACGCGATGGATTTCAACGATTGCACACGGTCCTCTTCACACTCTGTGAGGTGATCCGCATCGTGAGCATGACGTTGGAACCCTTTATGCCGTCTGTCGCAAAGGCTATTTGGGAACAGTTGGGATGCAGCCGGACAGGAGCACGTAGCTTTCAAGACGCTTCCACCTGGCCAATGTTAGCTCCAGGACAAGCGATCGGCCCGCACCCAGTGCTGTTTCCCAAAATGGACCTGAAGGCGTCCACCTGATGGCCGCGTCACTGATCCAGCGGCTCCTGCGGGGGCGGCTGCTCTACCTCCTGTTGGGGCTGTTGGTCCTGCTGCTCTACACGCGGGGCGTTCCGGGAGGCCTCCATGACCCGAGTGAGCCGGTAGCGCCCGCTCAACAGAGCCGGCCGCTTGAAGGCTGGTCGACGACGATCGACCTCCGCATCCTGAATGAGGTGCTGGTGCGGGAGCCGCACCTGGCGATGGTGGTCTCAGCCCTGGCGGTGTTTGTGCTGGGGATGGGTCTTGGAGGCATCGTGCTGACCGCCTGGATGATCGGCAGCGGGCGGCTCGGGAAGCTCTGGCGGTTTCGAGCCAAGCCGCTTCCCAGCTGGTCGTTCGGCGAGATGGGGCGGATCACGATCCTCACCGTGCTCATCACCAGCCTCCTGCCCTTTGTGCGCCTGGCGTTCGTGCCGCATCACGCGGAGCCGGAGCCCGACCTGCACCTCTGGTTGACCGCTTCGATGCTGTTCCTGGACACCTTCGTGGCGCTGATGATCCTGACGCTGGCGGCGGGGAAAGCCTCAACGCCATGGCGGGCAGTCGGCCTGTCGATCCGGCATGCCCGGGTGTCTCTTGAGCACAGTTTCCGCGCGTATCTGACGGTGTTCCCCTGGCTCTTCGTCCTGGTTTTCCTCTCGGCGGCACTCGCCCACGCCGTGGGGTTTCAACCGCCGGTGGAGCCCATTCAGCGGCTCCTCTTCCAGGAAGACCGGCCCGCGGTGTTGTGGATGACCGCGCTCCTTGCCTGTCTGGTGGGCCCGATGGCCGAGGAGCTTTTCTTCCGGGGTGTGGTCTATGCGGCGGTGCGTCGGCGCACGTCCCGCCTGACCGCGATGCTGGTCAGCGGTGGAATCTTCGCGCTCATCCATACCAGCCCCATCGGCTTCGTGCCCATCATGGTCCTCGGCTGCCTCCTGGCGCACCTGTATGAACGGACCGGTTCGCTCGTGGGGCCGCTGGTGATCCACAGTTTCCACAACAGCCTGCTGCTTGGCATGGCGATGCTCTACCGCCACCTGACGTCGCTGGCCTAAGCGCAGTGGCTGCGCATGCCCGCCGTGCGAACGCTAGGGGAAGTGGGGCTGATCGCCCGGCTGCGCCGCCGGATCAGGACGGCCCCGTCGGTTCGGGTCGGCATCGGGGATGACGCCGCCGTCCTGCAGGCGCCCGGCGGCCGCTGGCTGCTGTTCGCCAGCGACATGCTCGTGGAGGATGTGCACTTCCGTCGGCGCCTGGTGCCGGCGCAGTGGATCGGATGGAAGGCGATGGCGGCCAACATCAGCGATATCGCCGCGATGGGCGGCCTGCCGCGATGGGCGGTGGTGTCGCTGGGCCTGCCGCCCGGCACCCCGGTGGCGTTTGTCGATGCGCTGTACGCCGGCCTTGAACGCTGCGCGGGGTACTTCGGCGTGGCGGTCGTCGGCGGCGACACGGATCGCGCGCCGCAGCTCGTCATCGACGTGGCCATCCTGGGAACGGTGACGCGCCGGCAGCTGGCGTTGCGCAGCGGCGTGCGGGTGGGGGATTGCGTGTTCGTCACCGGGCGGCTCGGCGGCTCCTACGTCAGCGGGCGGCATGCCCGGTTTGTGCCGCGGCTGCGCGAGGCCCAGGCGCTGTTGAAGCGCGTGAAACTCCATGCGATGATCGACGTCTCTGACGGCCTGGCCTTGGACCTGTGGCAGTTGAGCCGGGCCAGCCGTGTCGTGCTGCGGGTTGAGGCCTCGAAGATTCCGGTCTCAACAGCCGGCAGGACCCTGCACCATGCGCTGAGGGACGGAGAAGATTTTGAGCTGTTGTTTACCGTCGGCCCCCGCGAGGCGGCCCGGGTGCCCCGGCGGATCGGGGCGTGCCCCATCACGCGCATTGGCCGTGCGGTCGGTCGCGGCGTGCGTGTGGAACTCGAAGCGGATCATGGCCACATCAGCCCCCTCACCCCAACGGGCTTCAGGCACTTTTGAGCTGCTCAGCGGCTCGCCGCAGGAGACGCACGCCTTCGGCGAACGACTGGGGCGCGCGCTGCGCGCCGGCGACGTCGTGGCATTCTGCGGCGAGCTGGGCAGCGGCAAGACCACGCTCATCCAAGGTGTCGCGCAGGGGCTGGGGCTGGATCCGGATCGGATCAAGAGCCCGACCTTCGTGCTGATGCGCGAGTATGCCTCCAGCGCCGCCCGCCCCGGCGATGATGAACGGCGGGCCGGGGGGGCGGGGGGCGCCATACCGCTCATCCACCTGGACGGCTACCGCCTGGAGGGCGCACCGTCGGCGGCTTGGTTGGATCTCGAGCTGCTCTTTTCCCCGCACAAGGTGACGGTGATCGAGTGGGCCGAGCGCTTTGGGGGGCTGCTGCCGGAGAACCATCTGGAGATCCGCCTGGAGCATGTGAGCACCAACCGCCGCCGGCTGCGGGCGATGGCACATGGCGCCAGGGCCGCGCTGATGCTCACCCAGTTGCAGCAGACGGCAGACAGCGCAGGGCAATGAGCGTCCTCGCGATTGAGACGGCGACGCCGCGGCTCGGGGTGGCCCTGGTGGACGGGGAGCGCCCCCTGGCGTCCTACGAGCTGCTCGGCGCCAACCCCCATGCCGTGGAGCTGCCCGCCGCGGTGACGCACGTGCTCCAGGCCGCGCGCACGACGCTGGAGTGCGTCGAGGCGATCGTCGTGGACATCGGGCCAGGCTCGTTCACCGGCCTTCGGATCGGCCTGGCGTTCGCCAAGGCGCTGGCGATCCGCTACAAGACGCCGCTCGTCGGCATCTCCTCCCTGGACGTGCTGGCCTGCCAGCTCCCTTGGGTGTCGCAGCAGATCTGTCCGCTGCTCGATGCCAAGCAGAAGAACGTCTACGCGGCCCTCTATCGCGCGCAGGGGGCGTCCGCGGTCCGGCAGACGCAACACCTGCTGGGCCCGGTGGATGACGTGCTGGCGCTGATCCGTGAGCCGACCCTCTTTCTTGGGGACGGCTGCGCGCTCTACCGGGACCGGATCGTTGGGCGGCTCGGCGAGCACGCGCGGTTTGCCGCGCCGGATCTGTGGCTGCCCAGCGTCGCCACCCTCGGTCGGCTCGGCAGCGAGCGGTTTGCAAAGGGCGAGCGCGACGACCCCAAAACCCTCGTGCCGCTCTACCTCTATCCTCTTGACTGCTCGGTCCGCGGGCCGGACCGTCCGACTGCCGTCCTGCCGAAGCCCGTCCGCGCCTAGCGGCGCCCTTTCGCCCGCCCAGAGGCGGTGTTATAATATTCGTTTGCGATGGCTGAGAAGATGATCCCACCACCTACACCGGCCCCACCAAGGTGGGGCCGCGAAGCCACAGCAAGCAGCGGTATGTGTCAGCGTTCGTGGCTTCGCCATGGCGCGGGCGGTGGGAAACCAGGGAAGCGCCGTGAGGCGCAGGTGGTGGGATGAAGGGTGCCAAGATTCTGGTGGAGTGCCTCCGCCGAGAGGGGGTGCAGGTGGCCTTCGGCATCCCCGGGGGGGCCAACCTCCCCACCTTCGACGCCCTCTATCAGGAACCCAGCATCAAGGTGGTGCTGACGGTGCATGAGCAGGGGGCGGCCCACATGGCGGACGGCTATGCGCGGGCGACTGGGAAAGTCGGGGTGTGCCTGGCGACGTCCGGTCCGGGCGCCACCAACCTGGTGACGGGCTTGGCGACTGCCTTCATGGACTCCATCCCGATCGTAGCACTCACTGGCCAGGTGCGGACCTCGGTGATCGGCAACGATGCGTTCCAGGAGGCGGACACAATCGGGATCACCCGCCCCGTGACGAAGCATAGCTACCTGGTGAAGGATCCGCGGGACATGGCCCGGGTGGTGCGTGAAGCCTTCTACATCGCCTCAACCGGCCGGCCGGGCCCCGTACTGATCGACCTGCCGGTCGATGCGACGGTCAATGAGGCCGAGTTTGCATACCCCGAATCGGTCGACATCCGGGGCTACCGCATCCAGGGAGCGCCAGCGATCCAGATGCAGCAGATCGAGCGCGTGGCCAAGGCGATCGCGGGCAGCAAGCGGCCGATCCTCTACGCGGGGGCGGGCGTCATCCACGCGGGTGCTGCCGCGGAGCTGGCTCAGCTGGCGCACACGGCGCGCATCCCGGTGACCACCAGCCTCTTGGGGCTGGGAGGGTTTCCCGAGACCGATCCGCTGAGCTTAGGGATGCTCGGCATGCACGGCTTCGAGTACACCAACTACGCGGTAGCACAGTGCGACCTGCTCATCGGGGTGGGAGCCCGCTTCGACGACCGCGTGACCGGCAAACCGGATGAGTTCGCGCGCCACGCGAAGAAGGTTCATATCGACGTCGATCCCTCGTCGGTCAACAAGACGGTGCTGATCGACTACCCCGTGATCGGCGACGTGAAGCAGGTGCTCCGGGAGCTCAACACGCGCGTCGGTCCGGTGGACTCCGCCGCGTGGCTGGCGACGATCGAGGAGATGCGAAAAAAGTACCCACTGACGTACCGCGAGAAGAAGAAGCTGCTGCCGCAGTACGTCATCCAGCAGATCTCCGAGGCCACCCGCGGCGACGCCGTCATCGCCACCGGGGTGGGCCAGCACCAGATGTGGGCGGCCCAGTACTACCAGTTCAACCGGCCGCGGTCGCTCGTCACGAGCGGGGGCCTCGGCACGATGGGCTTCGGGCTGCCGGCGGCGATCGGCGCGCAGTTCGGCCGGCCCGACGCGATCGTGTGGGACATCGACGGCGACGGCAGCTTCCAGATGACCTCGCAGGAGCTGGCCACCGCCGCCCAGCACAAGCTGCCCGTCAAGGTGGCGATCATGAACAACCAGCACCACGGGATGGTGCGCCAGTGGCAGGACCAGTTCTACGAGGGGCGCCACGCCCAGTCGCGCCTCAACGCCGTGGACTTCGTGAAGCTGGCCGAGGCCAACGGCTGCCTGGGCCTGCGCGTGGAGCAGAAGGACGGAGTGCGGCCCGCGATCGACCGCGCCATGAAGACCACGGATCGGCCGACCGTCATCGAGTTCGTGGTGGAAGAGGCTGAGAACTGCTGGCCGATGATCGCGCCCGGCAAGCCGCATGACCAGATGCTCGGCACATTTGAGATGCTGAGCAAGGAGGGCGGCGTGCCCCAGCGCCGCCGCGCCGAAGCGGACGAGGAATCGAAGCTGAGCCTCGGATGAGCGAGAAGTACACGATTTCGTGCCTGGTGGAGAACCACTTCGGCGTGCTGGCCCGCGTCTCGGGCCTCATCAGTGCGAGGGCCTTCAACATCGATTCGCTGACCGTCAGCACGACGGAGGATCCGACCATTTCGCACATGACGATCGTGGTGGACGCGGACCCCGTCAAGCTGGAGCAGGTCAAGGCGCAGCTGGGCCGGCTCATCGACGTCATCGAGGTGCAGGAGCTGAAAGAAGGCCAGTACCTCGACCGCGAGCTGCTGTTGGCCCGCGTGAACGCCAACGGCTCAGCCCGGGCGGCGCTCGAGCAGATCGCCCAGCGCTTCGGCGCCAAGATCGCCGACGCGAACGATTACTCCATGGTCATCGAAGCGGCCGGGGATACGAAGGCCCTGGATCGGCTCGTGGAGCAGCTGCGGGCGCACCAGATCACGAAGCTCGTGCGCACCGGCCGCATCGCCCTTGAGAAATGATCCCGTGGCCGATTGCGCTGTTGTCGCTGTGCTACGGGCTGATCGCAGCCGCGTCGAGCGTCATGGTCTGGAAGATCACGGCCGGCTCGAGCCAGCAGCCGCTGCTCTGGGCGCTGGCCTGGCTGGCGGTTTCGAGCGGTGTCATGTGCGGCCTGCCGCTCTTGAAGCCCTGGGCGAGGCGGTTGGCGATCTTCGGATCGGTGGTCCTGACCGCACTGACGCTGTCGGTCGCCGCGGTGTTCCTCATTGCCTCGCGGCCGGTGGCCGCATTGGTGATCACCCTCGGAGCGGGGCTGCACGTGGTGACGATCCGCTACCTCCAGCGGCCAGCGGTGAGAGCGTGGTTTGAAGGACAGGAATCGGTAGCCAGTAGGCATTAGGCGGTCGGCAGAAGGCAGAGGACGTCATGGCGACCATTTACTACGACAAGGACGCGGACCTCAAGGCCTTGAAGGGCAAGACCGTGGCCATTGTCGGCTATGGCATCCAGGGGCGGGGGCAGGCGCTCAACCTGCGCGACAGCGGGGTGAAGGTCATCGTCGCCCAGCGGCCCGGCGGACCGAACTACGGCTTGGCGACGCAGGACGGGTTCAAGCCGGTGAGCGCTGCGGAGGCCGCCGCTAAGGCCGACATGGCGATCCTCTTGGCGCAGGACACGCTCCAGGCGCAGATCTACCGCGAGTCCGTCGCGCCGCATCTGCGTTCCGGCAAGACGCTGGGCTTCTCGCATGGCTTTTCGGTGTTCTACGGTCTCATCACGCCGCCCAAGCATGTCGATGTGGTCTTAGTGGCTCCCAAGGGACCCGGCAGCCTGCTGCGCTCCCAGTACCTGGAGGGCAAGGGAGTGCCCGCCCTGGTGGCAGTCTTCCAGGATGCGACCGGCCGCGCCAAGGCCACGGCGCTGGCGTGGGCCAAGGGGATCGGCTCGACCCGCGCGGGCGTGCTCGAGACCACGTTCAAGGAAGAGACGGAAACCGACAACTTCGGTGAGCAGGCGGTGCTGTGCGGCGGGGCCTCCGCGCTGATCAAGGCGGGGTTCGAGACGCTGGTGGAGGCCGGCTACCAGCCGGAGCTGGCGTACTTCGAGGTGCTGCACGAGCTGAAGCTGATCACCGACATGATCTGGGCCGGCGGGATTCAGGGCATGCGCCAGCGCGTCTCCGACACGGCGAAGTGGGGCGACATCCACTGCGGGCCGAAGGTGATCGACGCGCACGTCAAGGAGAACATGCGGCAGCTGTTGCGGGACATCCAGTCGGGCGCGTTCGCCAAAGCCTGGATCGCCGAGCACGAGGCCGGGCGGCCGAACTTCACCCGGCTCATGGCGCAGGACGACCACCACCCCATCGAAGTGGTCGGCCGCCAGCTGCGGGCGATGATGCCGTGGATTGGTGAAAACAGTCGGCAGTCGGCAGGGGGCAGTAGGCAGTCAAAAGCCGGCAAAGCAAAATCTTCAAGAACAGGACGAAAACGGCAGGCGGCGAGAAACCGGTCGTGAAACGACCACCAGGAGTGCTGGCATTCAGCATCTTATTCATCTTCTATGGGTTGGTTTGGTTGGGAGGGATTGTGGTTAGTCTATGGACATTACGAGGACAAACTCAGGAACAATCGGCCAGCGCGTCTATCCTCATGATCAGCGCCGCTTTGGTTTTCAATGGTGTGAAGGGATTAGCTTGGCTTATTGCGGGAATCGGTGTGCGCGGGCTTCGGTATTGGGCGCGATTGTTATGTTTGTTCATCGCCGGAATCTTCGGGCCAACTGAGTTGCTTTCAGTTATTGCTTTGCCCATGCCCGGGTTTACGGGGCGGGTTGTGTTGTCTCTCGCATTGCTTGCATGGTACGGCTTGATTCTCTGGTACTTCCTGCGGCCATCGGTGAAGGCGCAGTTTCAGAAACGGACATAACGGACCAAACCGGCCTCACGGAGATCATGTTTGAAGGACAGGTGCAGGATCCCCAGGTCTTCATCGCCGCGCTACGCGAGTACCGCGAGGCGCCGGCTGAGGGGCGCGGCGAGCTGGCCAACGCCCTCTCCGAGGCCATCATCCGCAAGCGGGTGGATTTGGCCGAGGTGCGGCTCGCCCTCGTCGATGGGGGCGAGCATGATCTCTTGGACGAGCTGGACCGGTTGATCGACCTGATTGAACCGTATATTGAAGAAGGCGGAGTCGACGAATGAGACGCATCACGATCTTTGATACGACGTTGCGAGACGGGGAACAGTGCCCGGGGGCAAGCCTGACACCGCCCGAGAAGCTGGAGATCGCCAAGCAGCTCGCCCGGCTCGGCGTGGACGTGATCGAAGGCGGCTTTCCCATCGCCTCGCCCGGCGACGCGCAGGCGGTGAAACTGATCGCCCAGACGGTGAAGGGCCCGACGATCGCCGCACTGGCCCGGTCGCTGCCTGCCGACATCGACGCGGCTGCGGCCGCTCTGGCCCCGGCGAAGCGCAAACGCATCCACGTGTTTTTGGCGACGTCGCCCATCCACCGCAAGTACAAGCTGCGCAAGGCGCAGGAAGAGATTGTGCGCCAGGCGGTCTGGGCGGTGAAGTACGCCAGGCGCTACAGCCGGGATGTCGAGTTCTCGCCGGAGGATGCCTCGCGCACGGAGCCCGAGTTCTTGCACACGGTCGTGGAGGCGGTCATCGCGGCGGGTGCCACCACGGTGAACATTCCCGACACGGTGGGCTTCGCGATCCCCGACCAGTTCGGCGCGCTCATCAAGGGCATCGTGGAGCGCGTGCCGAATAGCAGCCGAGCCGTGATCAGCGTCCACTGCCATAACGACTTGGGGCTGTCGGTGCCGAACTCGCTGGCGGCGATCACTAGCGGCGCCGGGCAGGTGGAGTGCACCATCAACGGCATCGGCGAGCGCGCGGGCAACGCCTCGCTCGAAGAGATCATCATGGCGCTGAGGATCCGCAGGGACTTCTATCAGGCGACGACCGGCATCGACACCCGGCAGATCACGCAGACGTCGCGGCTCGTGAGCAGCCTGACCGGCATCGTGGTGCAGCCGAATAAGGCGATCGTGGGCGAAAACGCCTTCCGCCACGAGTCCGGCATTCACCAGGACGGCGTCCTGAAGCACCGGCTGACGTACGAGATCCTGCGGCCCCAGGACGTCGGCCTCGGCGAGAGCAAGCTGGTGTTGGGCAAGCTCTCCGGGCGGCACGCCTTTGCCAAGCGGCTGGCGGCGCTGGGATTCCGGCTCTCCAAGAGCGAGCTGGACCGTGCCTTCGCCCGGTTCAAGAATTTGGCGGACAAGAAGAAGGAGATCTTCGACGGCGACCTCACCGCGATCGTGGAAGAGGAGCTGCCGGCACCGCAGGAAGTCTACAAGCTCGGCTACGTCCATACCAGCTCGGGCAGCGAGACGGTGCCGACCGCGACCATCCGGCTGATCAAGGAGGGCAAGACGCTGCAGGATGCCGCCTGCGGCGACGGGCCGGTGGATGCCTGCTACAAGACGATCGACCGGATGACCGGCTTCTCGCCGGAATTGGTGGACTACGGCCTGCACGCCGTGACGAAGGGCAAGGACGCCCAGGGCGAAGTCACGGTGAAGCTGCGCCATCAGGGCGTTGAGGTGACGGGCCGGGGCACCTCGACCGACATCATCGAGGCCTCGGCCAAGGCCTATCTCAACGCGATCAACAAGCTCGTCTCCTCCTCAACGCGCGAGTCGTATCTGAAGCGCCGCTCGTCTCTGCACCCGTGACGCCCTTGGCCCAACGGGCTTAACAGGCTAAACGGGCTCAACGCGTCATGACGCGCTTGTTTGGAATTATCGGCCATCCCATCAGCCACAGCCTCTCGCCGGCCATGCACACGGCGGCGCTGGACGCTCTCGGCCTCGATGCGCTCTACGCTCCGTTTGAGCTGCCCCCGCGGTTTCTGCGCCCGATCCTTCAGGCGCTGGTCCTGGCGGGCGTGGAGGGGTTGAACGTGACGGTGCCGCTCAAGGAAGCGGTCATGCCGCTCATGGATCGAGCGGATGCGGCCGCGCGGGCCATCGGCGCGGTCAACACAATCGTGATCCGTCATCGACGGCTGACCGGCTACAACACCGATGCGCCAGGCTTCGGGATGGCGCTGCGCGAGTTAGGCCTTCGGGGCGGGGCGGTCGACGCGGTGATCCTGGGGGCGGGGGGCGCGGCCCGGGCCGTCGCCTGGGAGCTGTCGCGCCAGCCGGGGAGCCGTCTGACAGTCGCCAACCGCGACATCGGGCGGGCCCAGCGTCTCATCCGGCGGCTGTCCGCTTGGCGGCCGCGGGTTCGGATGCGGGCGGTGGCGCTTGGAGCCGTCTCGTTGCGCGGGGTCGAGGTGCTGGTCAACGCCACCACGGTCGGGATGCGCAGCGCCGATCGGCCGCTGATCGATCCGGCGAGCCTCGATCGTGGCACGCTGGTCTACGATCTGGTCTATCACCGGCGGACGGCGCTGGTCTCGGCGGCTAGCCATCGAGGATGTGTTGCGGCCAACGGGCTGTCGATGCTACTATACCAGGGAGCCGAGTCGCTGCGTCTGTGGTTGAAGCGCGCGCCGCCGCTTGAGCTGATGCGCCGGGCCTTGGAGAGGGCCGTCCGATCGACGTCCTGACGTTGGCGGTGCCTCGATGGGCGCTGTGGGTGGTATGGTTCGGCCTGGGCTGCTGCCTCGGTAGCTTCCTCAACGTCTGCATCTACCGAATGCCGAGGGAGCTGTCGGTGGTGCGGCCCCGCTCGCGCTGCCCCCAGTGCGAGCAGCCGATCGCCTGGCAGGACAACATCCCGCTGCTCAGCTTCCTCCTCTTGCGGGGCGCTTGCCGGTCGTGCCGGCGGCCGATCGGCTGGTGGTATCCGTTGGTGGAGCTGTTGACGGGGCTGCTGACGGTCGCGGTCTTGGAGCGCTTCGGTCTGGGGCCGGTGGGGCTGGTCTACCTGGCGTTTGCCTGCGCGTTGGTCGTCTCCAGCTTCGTCGACCTGGAGTTTCAAATCATCCCCGATGAGATCAGCCTCGGGGGGCTGGCCGTCGGCGTGCTGCTGAGCGTGGCGGTGCCCGCGCTGCACGGGACGGATGCCCGCTGGACCTCGCTGGGACGCGCGGTCGTGGGGCTGTTGGTCGGCGGCGGCATCCTGTACGGGACCGGGCTGCTCGGCACGCTGTTGTTCCGGAAAGACAGCATGGGAGGCGGCGACGTGAAGCTGCTCGCCATGGCGGGCTCGATCGTGGGCTGGAAGCTGGTGCTGCTGACCTTCTTCCTGAGCCCCATGCTGGCCCTCCTGCCCGGGCTGTTCGTGCTGCTGTGGCGGCGGTCGCACGTCATCCCCTACGGCCCGTTCTTATCGCTGGGGCTGTTGATCTCGCTGTTCTTCGGCGAGACCATCCTGCACGTCAGCGGGATGGGGGAGACGGTGCGGGTGTTGTGGGAGTACTACGGATGGCACTCAGGTTTCTAACGGCGGGGGAGTCGCACGGGCCGGTGCTGGTCGCGGTCCTTGAAGGGATGCCTGCGGGCGTTCCCATCGATCAGGCCGCCCTGCAGCGGCAGATGCGGCGGCGCCAGCTGGGCTACGGCCGCGGCCCGCGCATGCAGTTTGAGACCGACACGGTGGAGCTGCTCTCCGGCATCCGCCGGGGCAAGACGCTGGGCAGCCCCGTCGCACTCGCCATCAAAAACAAGGACGCCTCCATCGACCGGCTGCCGGTGGTCACCCAGCCGCGGCCGGGCCATGCGGACTTGACCGGCGCGATGAAGTACGACCACCGGGACCTCCGCAACGTCCTCGAGCGCGCCAGCGCCCGGGAGACGGCCGCCCGCGTGGCCGTCGGCGCATTGTGCAAGCAGCTGCTCTCGCCGCTCGGCATCGAACTGGCCAGCCATGTCGTCGCACTCGGCTCCATCCGGGCGGCCGCCGGAACGCCGGTGACGGTGGCACGGCTGCGTGCCCGCAAGGTGGATGCCACGCCGCTGCGCTGTTTGGACGCGCGCGCGACGAAGCGGATGATCGCGCTGATCGATGCGGCGTCGAAGGCAGGCGATACGCTGGGCGGCATCTTCGAGGTCGTGGCCGAAGGCGCGCCGCCGGGGCTGGGCAGCTACGTCCACTACGACCGGCGGCTCGATGCGATCCTGGGGCGGGCGATCCTCTCCATCCACGCCGTGAAGGCGGCGGAGGTCGGCGACGGGGTGGCCGCGGCCTCGCTGCCGGGCTCGCGCGTGCAGGATGAAATCTTCTACCGCAGGGGTGGAGATGGATTCCGGCGCTCCTCCAACCGGGCCGGCGGGTTCGAGGGGGGGATGACGAACGGGCAGCCGATCGTCGTGCGCGGCTTTCTGAAGCCGCTCTCGACGCTGCGCAAGCCGCTGCGCTCGGTCGAGATCAACACCAAGCGCCGGGTCGTCGCCACCGTTGAGCGGAGCGACGTGACGACGGTGCCGGCGGCCGGCGTCATCGGCGAAGCGATGGTCGCCTTCGAGCTGGCGCGGGCGATGCTCGAGAAATTCGGCGGCGATTCGTTGCGCGAACTCACGCGCAATCACCGGAACTATCTGAAACAGATCCGCAGCTTTTAGCGCGACATGGCGATGGACTCATGAATATTACGCTGATCGGCTTCATGGGCACCGGCAAGACCGCGGTGGGCAAACGGCTGGCGAAGCGGCTCGGCTGGCGCTTCGTCGACGTCGACCAGCTCATCGAGGAGACCACGCGCAAGCCGATCGCGCAGATCTTCGCGGAGCACGGCGAGCCGGTGTTCCGGCGCCTGGAGCGGCGCTTCATCCGGCATGCGGTCCAAGAGCGCCATCAGGTCATCGCCACCGGCGGCGGGGCGATTCTCGACCCGCAGAACCGCTCGCGGCTGCGTGCCAGCGGCCCGGTGATCTGCCTGACGGCCAAGCCCAAGACGATCCTCGCACGGGTCGGGCGGCGGCTGGCCGCGCGCCCCCTGTTGAGCCGCGCGGCCGATCCGCTGGCGAGGATTCGAGCGCTGATGCAGGAGCGCGCCGGCGTCTATGCGAAGGCGGATTGGGCGCTGGACACCACGGATCTCTCGGTGGAGGAGGTAGTCGAGCGGCTCTGGGAGAAGCTCAGCCCGTCGCTGTGCCAGAGCTGGCAGTACCTCCTGGATCACATGCAAGCACTCGCACCGCGCTACGGCGGCAAATACGTGGTTGTCGTGGAGAACCGCATCGTCGCCTCCGGCGACAGCCAGCTGGAAGCCTACCGCAACGCCCCGCACCGCTTGACCGACAAGCGGGAGGCGGGCATCTACTACATCCCCCTGCCCGCAGAATCCGTCACTGCGCTGTAGCGTCATGGCCCGGACGTCCAAGTCGCTCGGGCTTCAGCGCGTCGAGTTCCCCTACGTCAAAGACCCCTATGGCCACTACGCGCCGATCGTCTATCTGCAGGTCTGGACCGGCAACCGGTGGCTCTACCTGCAGGCCTACGTGGATTCGGGGGCGTCGTGGAGCGTCTTCCACGTGGACGTGGCCCAGCTCTTGGGTCTTAAGCTCTCGAAAGCTTCACGGCGCTACGTCACGCTGGGCAACGGCAGCGTGCTGCCGGTCTACCTCCAGCGCATCAAGGTCCGTTTCGCCGGGGTGGAGTTCACGGTGCCGGCCGGATTTTCCGACGCCCTGCGGATGGGCTTCAACCTCATGGGGCGGGCCGGTTTCTTCAACCGGTTTTCCGTGTGCTTCAACGACCGAGCCCGCCTGCTGACCGTGACACGGTTGGCTCAATCCCGGTAGGGCCGCGCGGCGCGCCCGCCGGCCCAGCAGCCATGCCTGTTGAACGAGTCGTCTCCGGCGGACAAACGGGCGTCGATCGGGCGGCGCTCGACGTCGCGCGCGAGCTGGGGATCGCCATCGGCGGCTGGTGCCCTCAGGGCCGCCAGGCCGAAGACGGTCCCATCGATTGCGCCTATCCGCTGGCCGAAACGCCGCAGGCCTCCTATGCGCAGCGCACCGAGTGGAACGTCCGTGACAGCGATGCGACGCTCGTGCTGACCCAGGGCGAGGTCAGCGGCGGAACTGCCCAAACGATCGCGTGCGCCACACGGCTGGGCAAGCCGCTGCTGGTGCTGGACGTCGCAGATCCCGACGGTATTGCCACCGCCCGCAGCTGGCTTGGCGCCAATCAGGTGCAGGTCGTGAACGTGGCCGGCCCCCGCGAGAGCAAGAGCCCGGGCATCTATGCCCTCGCGCGCACATTCCTCCGGAGCGTGTTGGCCTCTTGACGGGTAGGGCGTCGGCCAGCCATACTCCTCCCGCCCGCTGATTTGTTTCCCGCCATCCTCCTGTGGTAAGCTAATGGCTTGATGCTCGCAGACCGGGAACGGTTGATTCTGCTGAATCTGATCCCCGGGATCGGATCGGCCAAGCTGCGCCGCCTGCTCGAGACCTTTGGCGACGCGGCGGCGGTCTTGCGCGCGAGCGCCCAGGAGCTGGAGCGCGTCGGCGGGGTCAGTCCGCGCCTTGCGCAGCGGATCGCCGAGGTCTGCCGCAACACGCAGGGGCTGGCGCACGAAGTGGCGGCGGCCGACCGCGCCGGAGCCCGCATCGTGACGCTGGTAGACGCCGAGTACCCCGAGCCGCTCAAGACCATCGCGGACCCGCCCCTCGCCCTCTACGTCCGGGGGACGCTGGTCGAGCACGATCACATCGCGGTGGCCGTGGTGGGCGCGCGCCACGCCTCGCCCTACGGGATACAGTGCGCCGAGCGGCTCGGACGCGAGCTGGCCCTGCACGGTCTTGCGGTGGTCTCGGGGCTGGCCCGCGGCATTGACAGTGCCGCGCATCGGGGCGCGCTGGACGGCCACGGTCCGACCCTCGCCGTGCTCGGCGGCGGCCTCTTGCGGCTCTATCCGCCAGAGCATGAGGCGCTGGCGAAGCAGATTGCTGAGTGCGGGGCGCTCATCTCGGAATATCCCATGGACACCGTCCCGCTGCCTGAGAACTTTCCGCGTCGCAACCGGATCATCAGCGGCCTGTCCCAGGGTGTGGTGGTGGTCGAAGCGGGGCGCCGCAGCGGGGCACTCATCACGGTGGACTGCGCCCTGGAGCAGGGGCGGGAGGTCTTCGCCATGCCCGGGCCGGTGACCTCGGCGACCTCGCAGGGCACCCATGAATTGCTGAAGCAGGGGGCGCGGGTGGTGACGGGCGTCGAGGATATCCTGGAGGAACTGGGAATATCGTACACTCCTGCCTCAGTTCGGGGTGCTGGGTTCGGGGCAGAGCCAAGTGGGATGTCGGACGTGGCTGTCAGCCTGCCGGAGCCCGAACGGCGGGTGCTGGCGTGCGTGGGCAATGAGCGGCCCAGTCTACTGGATGCCATCGCGGTGCAGAGCGGGCTGGAGGTGGGGGCGGTCTCGGCGCTGCTGGTCCAGCTGGAGCTCAAGCGATTGATTCAGCAGCTTCCCGGCAAGCAGTTCGTGCGAAGAGGATGTGCTCATGGAGTTACTGATCAACGGCGAACCGCGAACGGTGCCTGAGGGCACGACGGTCTCAGGGCTGCTGGAGGTCTTGAAGGTGTCTCCGGAGCGCGTCGTCATCGAGGTAAACCTGGCGATCCTGAAGCGCGCGCAGCATCCGACGACGCTGCTGCGCGCGGGCGACCGGGTCGAAGTGGTCCAGTTTGTGGGCGGCGGAGCGGCGTGAGATGGCGAAGAACCTGGTCATCGTGGAATCGCCGGCGAAGGCGAAAACCATCCACAAGATTTTGGGATCCGACTTCGATGTGACCTCATCGATGGGCCACTTGCGCGATCTGCCGTCCAGCCGGCTGGGCGTGGACGTCGAGCGAAACTTCGCTCCCCACTACATCGTGATCCAAAAGCGCCGGAAGTTCGCGAAGCAGCTGCAGGAGGCCGCGCGGGGCCGCAAGGCGATCTACTTGGCCCCGGATCCCGACCGGGAAGGAGAAGCGATCAGCTGGCATCTGGAGCGGCTGCTGCTCGACGACGAGGCGGCGCAGGCCCAGAAGGCGCAGAAGGCCGCTGAGAAACGCGCGAAGCCTGCGGCAGGGCCCACAAAGAGCCCACGCGCCGCAGCGGCCCACCGCAACGGCCGGCGGATCTACCGCATCGCCTTCTATGAGATCACTCCCCAAGCGATCAAGGCCGCGATCCAGCATCCGAGGCAAATCGACCTGAAGAAGGTCGACGCGCAGCAGGCGCGCCGCATCCTCGACCGGCTGGTCGGCTACTCGCTCTCGCCGTTGCTCTGGAAGAAGGTGGGGCGCGGGCTCTCGGCAGGCCGGGTGCAGTCGGTCGCACTGCGGCTGATCGTGGACCGGGAGAAGGAGATCGAAGCGTTCGTGCCGCAGGAGTACTGGACGATCGAAGCGCAGCTGCGCAAGGGCCCCGAGGGGGTACCGTTCGCAGCACGGCTGGAGCGCATCGGGGAGAAGAAGGCTGAGATCACGAACCAATCGGATGCCGAGCGGATCGCGGCGGACCTGAAGAAGCAGCGCTTCGCCGTGGCCTCGGTGGAGGAGAAGGAGCAGAAGCGGTATCCGAAGCCGCCGTTTACGACCAGCACCCTCCAGCAGGAGGCGTTCAACAAGCTGGGCTACTCCTCGGCCAACACCATGCGCATCGCCCAGCAGCTCTATGAAGGGTTGGAGATCGGCGAGGCCAATCCCGTGGGGCTCATCACCTACATGCGCACCGATTCCGTCCGCGTGGCACAGGAGGCGCTGGCGGCCGTGCGCGGCCTGATCCCGAAGCGGTTCGGCAAGGCCTACCTGCCGGCCGAGGCGCGCCAGTATCGCTCCAGAAAGAGCACCCAGGAAGCCCATGAGGCGGTTCGTCCCACGAACGTCGCGCGCGCGCCCGAGCAGCTGGCCACGTATCTGACGAAGGAGCAGATGGCGCTCTACCGCCTGATCTGGCAGCGGTTCGTGGCCAGCCAGATGGCGGATGCGGTGGATCGGGTCGTCGCCGTGCACATCGACGCCGCCAAGTACCATCTGAAGGCCACCGGTCGCACGCCGGTCTTTGCCGGCTGGACCAAGGTCTATACGGAATCCGTCGAGCCGCCGCGCGACGACGACCAGCTGCCGGAGGGCCTGCTGCCGCCCCTGGCGAAGGGCGATGCGCTGTCGCTCATCGGCCTAACACCCAGCCAGCACTTTACCAAGCCACCACGCCGCTTCACCGACGCCTCGCTCGTCAAGGCGCTGGAGGAAGCGGGCATCGGGCGCCCCAGCACCTACGCGCCGACCATCCACACGATCGTCTCCCGCGACTACGTCCGACGCACCGGCGGCAGCTTCGTGCCGACGCATCTGGGGCGGATCGTCACGGAGATGCTGGTGGAGCATTTCCCGGAGATCATGGACCTGAAGTTCACCGCGGAGATGGAAGAGGAGCTGGATCGCATCGAGGAGGGCGATCTGGAGTGGGTCGCCGTCGTGCGGCACTTTTACGCGCCGTTCTCCTCGCGCGTGGCGACGGCCCAGGAGAAGATGCGCGAGGTCAAGCGCGAGGTCGTCCCGACCAACTACGTCTGCGAGAAGTGCGGCAAGCCGATGGTGATCAAGTGGGGGCGGTTCGGCCAATTCCTGAGCTGCTCCGGCTACCCGGATTGCAAGAACGCCAAGCCCATCCCCACCGGCGTGAAGTGTTCGCAGCCGGGCTGCGGGGGCGAGCTGGTCGAACGGCGGGCGAGGGGGCGGCACTTCTACGGCTGCTCCAACTATCCCACCTGCCGCGCGACCGCGCGCCGACTGCCCACAGACGGCACCACGCCATCCGAGTCGCCCAAAGCCGCGGATGCCGAGGCGCAAGACGAGTAGGCCCGCCGCCCCCCACGCTGCGGTCACGCGGTTTCTCCGCTACCTGAGGGACGAGCGCAACGCCTCCGAGTACACCTGCCGCAACTACGCGTTGGACCTGCAGCAATTCTTCGCGTCGCTCGGCGCCGGGCGTCTTGAACAGGTGACCCCGATGGAGATCCGCCGGTTCGTCGCCCAGCTGAGCACGCGGCAGCTCGCCAAGCGGACGATTGCGCGCAAGCTCTCATGCCTGCGCAGTTTCTTCCGCTACCTCTGCCGCGAGGGGACGCGGGAGCACAATCCGGCGCTCGGCGTGCCAACGCCGCGGCTGGAGCGCCGGCTGCCCGCCTTTCTCGATGAGCGGCAGGTCGAACGGCTGCTGGACACACCCCCCACGAGGACATGGCGCGGCGTGCGCGACCGCGCCCTCCTGGAGACGTTCTATTCGACCGGCATCCGCGTGAGCGAGCTCGTCGGGCTGAATCTCGAGGATCTCGATGAGATTTCCGGCACTGCCGTCGTGCGCGGCAAGGGCAAGAAGGAGCGGCTCTGCCCCATCGGCGAGACGGCGCTGAAGGCGATCCGCCGCTACCTGGCGGCGCGGCCCAAGGCCCTGCGCATTCCCTATGCGCTCTTCGTCAGCCAGAAAGGGACGCGGCTGACGGTCCGGCAGGTGGACCGGCTGCTGGCGCGCTACGTCCGCAGCGCGGGGCTGCCCGCGTCGATCAGCCCACACAGCCTGCGCCACAGCTTCGCGACGCACCTGCTGGACCGCGGGGCGGATCTGCGCAGCGTGCAGGAGCTGCTGGGCCATGCGAGCCTCTCCACCACGCAGGTCTACACGCACGTGACCGCCCAGCGCCTGAAGAAGATGTATGATCAAGCGCATCCCCGCGCCTAACAACTCGCAACTCACCACTCTCAACTAATCATGTGGTTTTTCTACGAACTACTCTATACGATCGGCCTCCTGCTGTACCTGCCAGGCGCCGTGTGGCGACGGCGCCTGCCCCACCGGGGCTGGTCGATGCGGTTGGGCCGCTTGCCGCCGTCGGTGAGCCAACGATTGGGGGGGCGGCGCGCCCTGTGGGTGCATGCCGTCAGCGTCGGGGAAGTGCTGGCGGCACAGCCGCTGATCCGCGCACTCGCCCAGCGCTATCCGGACTATCCGGTCGCACTCTCAACGATCACGCGGGGCGGCTTTGACGTCGCCTCGCGCCAGCTCGCGAGCGACGGTGCGGCGCTCTATTTCCCCCTGGACGTTGGCGCGTGCGTCGCCAGGACGCTTGAGGTGCTGCAGCCCCGCGCGCTGCTCCTCATGGAATCGGAGCTGTGGCCGACCGTCATCCGCTTGGTTCGCGCCCGCGGTGTGCCGATCGCGGTGGTCAACGGCCGCGTCTCAGTAGGCGCCTTCCGGCGCTACCGGCTCGTCAGGCCATGGCTGTCAACGGTGCTGGCCCAGGTGGACCTGTTTCTCATGCAGAGCCAGGCCGACGCCGACCGGATCCTGGCGCTGGGTGCTGCGTCCAACACGGTCAGCGTCGTCGGGAGTTTGAAATGGGACGCCAGCCTCGGTTCCAAACCCACGCCGCAGATGCTCCAGGAGACGGCCTCCCGCCTCGGCATGGCCGTGTCGGAGGTGGTC
>Ga0247727_10000908_pt1 | contig 72036 bp, 52 predicted proteins | sample WisWelCaveWW1625_FD_202498 | JGI IMG/M metagenome (GOLD analysis project Ga0247727, IMG submission 202498) | Biofilm microbial communities from Wishing Well Cave, Virginia, United States - WW16-25 | ecosystem: Environmental > Aquatic > Deep subsurface > Groundwater > Cave microbial mat | place... | reverse complement strand
CGGACTCCTGCCGGGAAAGGTCCGGGATGGTGAGAGCAGCCGGGGCGCCGCCGGCCGCTGGAACCCGCTGCACGCCGCCGGAGTTGCTGCCAAACAAAATGGTCCCGTCGCGATTCCAGGAGCCGCCGATGGCGAACAGGCTGACGTCGCACAACGTCTGCGGGGGCCCGCCGGAGGCCTCGATCTTTTTCAATTTTCCGCCGCCCGAGAACGCGATGAAGCGGCTGTCCGGCGACCAGAAGGGGTGGAATCCGCCGTCGGTGCCGGCCAGCGGCCGCGCTTCGACGGACTCGAGCGGCCGCACCCACAGAAGCGCCCGTCCGTCCTGGCCCTGGGCGTTAAAGACCACGCGCCGACCGTCGGGCGAGATGACTGGACTGGCGTTGAAGCTGGTCTTTTCGGGCGCCGGGATCTCGAAGCGGGATACCGGCGTCTCCGGCGGCGTCTCGCGGAAGTGGATCACGGCCAGGGTGGCGGCAGCCAGGCTTGCTGCGACCGCCCCAGCCGCCACTACTAGTAGTGGGGCGGGCCCCCGGGCCCGCGCGGGGCCCCCTGGCCCCGCCTCCGGAGCTGCCCCAGAGGAGACCTCCAGCAACATCCGCGCTTCCCCAATATCCCGCAGGCGCCGCTTGGGGTCCTTCTCCAGGCACCGGTCGAGCAGCCGGCGCAGAGCCGCGGGCGTCAGCGCCGGCAGCAGCGCGCGGTCCGGCTCGTTCTTGAGGATGGCGGCCAGGGAGTCCGAAATGGTCTCGCCGCCGAAGGCCTGCTTGCCGGTCAGTATCTCGTAGAGCACCGAGCCGAACGCGAAGATGTCGCTGCGCTTGTCGACGGGGCGGCCGCGCGCCTGCTCCGGGCTCATGTAGGCAGCAGTACCGAGGAGCATGCCGCCGCGGGTCAGGGCCGAAGCGGCCAGCGTCGGGGAGTTCGACGCCACCTGGTCCATGGCGTCGCCGGCCAGCGCCTTGGCCAGCCCGAAGTCGAGGACCTTGACCTTGCCGTCGGGGGTGATCTTGATATTGGCCGGTTTGAGGTCGCGGTGAGTGATGCCTTTCTCGTGCGCCTCTTCGAGGGCGTCGATGAGCTGGTTGACGATGGGCGGGATCTCCGCGAGCGGCAGCGGGCCCCGCAGCGTCTCGCCCGGGACGTACTCCAGCACCAGGAACCGCACGCCGTCAGACTCCTCCAGGCCGTGGATGGCGCCGATGTTGGAATGATTCAGTTGGGCAAGCAGTTGGGCCTCGCGCTCGAAGCGGGCCAGGCGTTCCGGATCGTTGGCGAAGACCGCCGGCAGGAACTTGAGCGCCACGTCGCGATGCAGGCGGGTGTCGCGGGCGCGCCATACCTCCCCCATGCCGCCGGCGCCGAGCTTGTCGGTCACCTGGTAGTGGGCCAGCATTTTTCCGGTCATGGGTGTGTGGCGATGCGCCGTCTTCCAGCGCATCTTACCGCGAAACACCATTGCAATACCAGTGACCTACTGGCTTAGGGCGACCAAAGTTAAGGCCGGTCACCCGGTCATGCGGCCCGCACCGTCAACCGCACTCCGACCTTCCTTTGCAGGGCTCTCACGATGGCAAAGAAGTTCGCGGCATTGGGATTGCCCTTCGGACCAAGCATGCGGTAGAGGCTCTTGCTCGGTCTGTTTACAAGGCGCGCCAGTTCCTCAAAACCAACCGTGGCATGGATCAGGTGCTTGAGGACCGCCCGTCCCGTAGCTTCATCGCCGGTGAGATACGCATCCAGCGCCTCGGTGAAGAGAGCTTTCCGAAACGCCGGATCATGGTCGGCGCGAACTCGTATGGTTTCACGAAACTCTCTAGTGAGTGCCATCTTCGTCGAAAACTCCTCTCAAGTGATCTTGCTCCAGCCGGTAGAGCGCCGTTGCGACCCGGGCGGCCGCGGAAGCATTGAGACTGTGAAACCAGCGGGCGTACGGAGACCGCCCGGCCGGGTCGTACTCTCTAACGGTAACGGTCATTCCGTCCGCTACGATGGTAACACATACGTTACCTCTCTGGCGACGCTCTGCCGCAAAAGTGGGTCTGGGTGGGGTAGGGGGGTCAGGGCGGAATCCATGATATATTAAATCCAGGGTTTCAAAATGTCTGATATCACACGGGCGTCGGCGTCGGCGGTGTCTTACCTGCTTTCTGGATTCCCTTGCGTTGTGGTTCTGGGAGCGCGCCAGATCGGCAAAACCACGTTGCTCAGGCAGATTCTCCCGAATGCCAGTTACTACGATCTGGAACGGCTCCACGACTGGGAGAGGTTTCACCAGGACCCGGAGTTCGCTTTGCGGCGGGCCCCCGAGCCGGTAGTGGTGGACGAGGCGCAGCGGCTGCCGGAGATCTTTCCGGCCCTGCGGGTTCTGATTGATTCGGAAAGAAGGAAGAACGGTCGCTTCCTGCTGAGCGGCAGCAGTTCCCCGGAGCTGATGAGGAAGGTTACAGAGAGCCTCGCCGGCCGCGTCGCCATCTTCGAGCTGAGCGGATTCTCGCTCCAGGAGTCGTGGGGAGTGGCCCCATCGGGCTTTTGCGCCGCCGTCGAGGAGAACAGGCCCGAAGCGCTGCTGGAGTTGAAATCTCGTCTAACCGTGGAGGCATTGCTGGAGAGCTGCCTCGACGGGTCCTACCCGGAACCGGTGGTTCGCCGGCAGGATCGCCGGTTCGTTTCGCTGTGGATGGAGAATTATTTTCGGACCTATATCGAGCGGGACGTTCGGTCCCTGTTCCCCGATTTGCGCCTGCCGACCTACCGCCGGTTCATCAGCATGTTGGGGCACGCTTCCGGACAGATCATCAACGCCTCCGAGTTTGCGCGCTCCCTGGACGTCTCGCAACCAACCGTCAAGTCCTATTTGAACATCGCGGAGGGCACCTTCCTGTGGCGCAACCTTCCCAGCTTCAACCGCAACATCCAGCGCCGGGTCTCCAAGATGCCAAAGGGACACCTGCGGGACACCGGTCTGCTGAACCATCTGGCCGGGATTTTCACAACCGATGCTTTGCTGGGAAATCCACTGGCAGGAAGGATCTGGGAGGCGTTCCTCATCGAGGAGATCATCAAGGGTTTCCAGAACCGTCTGGGGACAGCTCGGTTCTACTACTACCGAACACACAACGGGGCCGAAATCGACCTGATCGTGGAAACGGCCTCTGGGGTAGTTCCGATCGATATCAAGCTGGGGACGGCCGTGACCGCGCGATCCGTTCGAGCTCTGTCGGAGTTCGTCCAGGAAGGGCACAGCCGGTATGGGATTGTGATCAATAACGCCGACCGGGCGGGGTGGGTGAAAGAGGGGATCGTGCAAGTGCCGGCGGGCTGCCTGTAGGGACTGAATTCATTCTGCCGGTCATGCCGTCGAGTGTGGCACGGAGAGCGCCCGAGAGCGGGAGCGGCCGGTCATGCCTTGGTCATGCCTCTTGAATGGGGTCGGGCGTCTGGGCGTCCTGCCAGAGTTCCCGATACTGTGCCTTGACGCTGGCATCGAGGCGGTCCGACAGCTACGGTCTGGTCGTGGCGCACGCTTCAGCGTGCAGCGGCGAGCTTCAGCTCGCCGAAGGGTGCGGGTGAAACCACGCCGGCACGCTGAGCGTGCGCCACGTCGCCTCACAGCCCGGCAAACTCCCCAAAACGGTTAAGCACACGGCTACGGTCTGCTGCCCACCGTCTCCAGCCACTCGGGCCGCTTCAAGACCTCCCGCGGCCGCGGGCCGTCGGGCGGACCGATGATGCCCTCGCGCTCCATGGCGTCCAGAATGCGGGCGGCGCGTCCGTAGCCGATTCTCACGCGCCGCTGCAACGTCGAGGTGGAGGCCTTCCCCATCTCCAGCACGATCCGCACGCAATCCCCGTAGACCGCATCATCCTCGCCCGGCACATCGGCGTCCTCCTCGTCGGGATTCTCCTCCTCCCGCGGCGGCGGCGCCAGGTAGGAGGTCTCATACTCGGCCGGGGACTGCTTCTTCCAGAACTCCACCACCCCGGTGATCTCCGATTCGCTGACGTAGGGCCCGTGCACCCGGATCATGCGCCCGGTGCCGGGCGGCAGGTACAGCATGTCGCCCCGGCCCAGCAGGGCCTCCGACCCGATGGAATCGAGAATGGTGCGGGAATCGACCCGCGTGGCCACTCGAAACGAGATGCGCGCTGGAAAATTGGCCTTGATCAGCCCGGTGATGACGTCCACGCTGGGCCGCTGCGTGGCCAGCACCAGGTGGATCCCCACCGCCCGCGCCATCTGCGCCAGCCGCGTGATGGACTCCTCGACATTGTTGCCTTCCAGCATCATCAGGTCGGCCAACTCGTCGATCAGGATGATGATGTAGGGCAGCGGCTCCAGCGGCTCCTGGGACTCCTCCTCCTGGAACAAGCTCAGCTCCCGATACCCCTGGGCGCGGACCTTGCGGTTGAACTGCTCGAGGTTGCGAACGCCCTGGGCGGCCAGCAGTTTCAGCCGCCGCTCCATCTCCAGGGTGGCGTTGCGCAGCGCGTAGGAGGCCTTCTTCAGATCGGTGATCACCGGGGTCAGCAGGTGCGGGATGTCCTCGTAGAGTCCCAGCTCCAGCCGCTTCGGATCCACCATGATGAACCGCACCTCGTCGGGGGTGGACTTGTAGAGAACCGACATGATCAGGCAGTTCATCAGCACGCTCTTGCCCGAGCCGGTGGAGCCGGCGATCAGCAGGTGGGGCATGGCCTCCAGGTTGGCCACCCGGATGCGGCCGTTGATGTCCTTGCCGAGCGAGATGGTGAGACGCGACGCCGACTCCTGAAACTCCGGCGACTCCATGACCTCCCGCAGGCTGATGACCTCGCGCCGGCGGTTGGGCACCTCGATCCCCACGGTGGACTTGCCGGGGATGCGCTCGATCAGAATCGACTCCGCTTGCAGCCCCAGGCAGAGGTCCTCGGCCAGGTTGGTGATGCGGCTGTACTTGATTCCTGCCTCAGGCTTATACTCAAAGGTCGTCACCACCGGGCCGGGGTTGATCTGGGTCACCCCGCCGCGCACGTTGAACTCCTCGAACTTGGCGCGGATCAGCACCGCGGTTTGCTTGAGCTCCTCTTCGTCGTAGGGATTGCGGGCCTGCGGCGGATCCAGCAGATCGCTCGGCGGAATTTTGTAATGGGTGGAGGCGGGCTTGGCGGCCATGGCCCGGCGGGCGGGCCGCTCCGGCTCCGGCTCCAGCTCCCGGATGGGCGGATCGTCGGGAATGGTCTCGACCAGGGGGGCCACCACCGGCTCCGGCTCGCGAATCCCGGGCGCCGCCGCTCGCGCCGGCTTGGTCACCAGCGGCGGAGCCGCCGGCGCCGGGCGTCTGCGGGCCGCCTCCTGGCGGGCCGCCCGCCGCTCGGCGCGCCACTTGCTCCAACGCTCGCCCCACCGGCCCACAAACGCCAGCCGCGCCTTCAGCCATCTGGCGAACCACTCCAGGCTGAAGCTCGTCATCAGGTAGAGCGCCAGCACCAAACCGGCCAGGATCACCATCACGGCCCCGGTCCGGTTCACCAACCCCAGCAGCAGATCCGCCAACAGCCGCCCAGCCAGCCCGCCGGCCTCGACACTGTCCTGCCAGTAGAATCCCAGCGGGTAGACCGAGAGGGCCGCCGACAGGCACGGCGCCGCCAGCGCCGCTCCGATCCACCGCCGCCCTTCCACCGCCTCCGAGCGAATCCACTTCCAGGCCAGCACCAGGATCCAGGCCGGAAACAAAAAGGCCCCCAGGCCGAACATCTGGAACGTCAGGTCGGCGAAGTACGCCCCCGGATGCCGGAAGATGTTCCGGGGTTCCGTGAGCGATGCCGTGTTCCAGGAGGCATCGAGCGGATGGTAGGACACCAGGCACAAACCAATCCCTATGCCGGAGAACAACAGAAGTATCCCCACCAACTCGTTCCAGCGGCGGTGGGCCGTCGGTGATAGAAGCTTCATCCTCTTCGGGCTTCCGTCGGGGCGCGCCCAAGCCGCTGGCGGACGGCCTAAGGCGTGGCGACGGGGTCGCGGAAGAAGATAGCCAGAGCCAATATGATTATCCCACAAACCAGCCGGTACCAGATGAAAATGTTGAAGGTCCGGGTCTGGAGAAACCGGATGAAGAAGGCGATGACCAGGTAGCCGCTCAGGCCGCTGACGACGATGCCCACCGCGAAGGGCGCCGCCATGCCGGCGGGAAGGCCCTGCCGCACCAGGTCCAGGGCTTCTTTGGCGACCGCCCCGGCAATGATCGGCGTCGAGAGCAGAAAAGAAAAGCGCGCCGCTGCGGTCCGGTTCACCCCCCGAACGAGCGCCGCCGCCATGGTGATGCCCGACCGCGAGACGCCCGGCGCCAGCGCCAGCGCTTGGGCCGCGCCGACCGCCAGCGAGTCGGCCAGCGTCATCCGGCCCAGGTCTTTGTCGAACCGCCCGATTCGCTCGGACCACCACAGCACCCCGGCGATCACGATCATCATGCTGCCGATCACCAGGGGGCTGCGCCAAGTCGTCTCGATGTAGCTCTCCAGCGCCAGCCCGGCCACCCCGGCCGGGACGGTCGCCGCCACCAGGTACCAGAACAGGCGCGGATTGCTGTAGAGGTCGTGGTCAGGCTCGGTGGCCCGCGCCGGCAGCGCCCGCCGCCCGAACGCCAGAAACAAGAGTCGAAGCCATGTTTTGACGAAATAGGCCGCCACCGCCGCCAGGGTCCCCAGGTGCAGCGCCATGTCAAAGGCCAGGCCGGGATCCTTCCACCCGAAGATCCAGGGGACCAGAACCAGGTGGGCGGTGCTCGATACCGGCAGGAACTCGGTGACGCCCTGGACCACCGCCAGGACCACGACCTGGTAGAGGGGCATGCCTCAGTGAACCGCGAGGGCCTCCGTCTCCGCCGCCAGCATCTCGACCAGGCTGCCGTCAGGACCGAACTCCAGCTCCCGGGGATGGCCGGCAATCTCCAGCATCGGGTTGGCCTCGATTTCGGCCCGCAGATTCTCGCTGGCCATCAGCTCGTCGATCTCCAGGGTATGGCGGATCCAGACCAGGGTGGCGTCGCCGGTGTCGAGCCGCCCCAGCGTGGGGACGACTTTCTCCAGGCAGATCCGGTCGTTGCGAAAATGCACCGGGGTGGCGCACATGCGGGTGGTCGACGCCGTCAGGGCGTTCAACTGCGTGGGCACCGGATCGATCTTATGGTAGAGCTGGTCGGTGATCACATCCGCCATGCCCACGCCCACGGCGTTGCCGTAGCTGAGGGGGCTCAGATCGCGGACGAAGATGCGCAGGATCCTGGGAGCGTTGGGCCACACGTTGTTCTCGCCGGTGACGGAGCGGTTCACGATCTTGGTGTCCAGACCGGCGCCGCTGATGTTCTTACCCATCTGGTCGACGATCAGCAGGTCGATCTCCCGAAAGGGAATCCGCGGCGCCCAGGATTTCACGCGCGCCAGCAGCGCCTCCTCGCTCCGCTCCATGTCTTCAACGCCCAGGGCATGAACCTCGGCGGTGGAGTGAAAAGCGTCCTCCAGGATGGCCAGCCCGCCCAGCATCTTGCCGGTGGCCAGCACCTTGCGTCCCACGCTGCGGACCACCTGCTCCAGGCCCATCCGCACCGCGAAGGTGTGGTAGCGCTGGGCGCCGGCAAACTTGCCCAGCCCGATGGCCATCATCTTGTGAATGCCGCTCTCGAGCTTGCCCTCGAAGTCGGTATGCCACTTGACGCGACTCAGCAGCATGACGCCGTCGCTTTCGAAGGCGGTGCGGTCCATGACGACTTCGATGCCCTCGGGAGTCGATCCCAGCGGAACCACCTCGAGGGAGCTGACCACCGGCGCCCCCATGGTCTGCTCGATGATGCCGTAGTGGGCCAGCACGTCGGCCTGGCCTTCGGCGGTGGCGGCCCCGTGGCTGCCCATCACCGGGATCAGGAACGGCCGTGCCCCGCGTGATTTCCAGAAGTCCACCACGGCGCGCGCCATGGTGGCGATGTTCGAGATTCCCCGGCTGCCGACCCCGATCGCAATCCGCGCCCCGGGCCGGACCGGGGCGATCCAGGCGGCCGACTCCATCTGGCGCCGCACCGCCGTCGCCACGTCGGGCAGGGCGCGATTGGGAAAGTGCTGGCGAACCCGCAGCAGGCGAGGCAGGCGCATGAGACTATTATGGCACGGGCGGCAGCACGTTCAAGCCGCAAGCCCGGGCCGCCAGCGCCAGCTGCCGGTCGTGAGTCAAGAAGGTCAGCGGCTCGCCGCTCTGCTCGATCCAGAACAGGGCCGTCGCCAGGTGGATGGCGTCCAGGGTGCCCAGCGGAGCCGGGAAGTCGGATCCAGCGCGGTTGAGGATGGCCGGAAGGAGGCGGACCTCCTGAAGAGGCTCCAGCACGAGCCGAAGGAGGGTCGCCATTTCCGCCAATTCAGTGCCGACGAGCTTGCCTTGAAGGCGCATCCGGTCAAGCGTTCTCCGACACTCTGCGCGCGTCAGTTCGCTGCACACAGCCACTTCCCACTGGCCCCAGGGCTCGAGGTGACCCGGCTGGTTCAGGACCCTTCGCAGCACGACGGAACCATCAACGTAGACCGTCATCCGAAAACTTGTCGAGGTACTCCCGGCGATCGTCGCGGTGAATGTCCTCAAGGTCCTTCAGGGTCACCCCCTTTGGGGTATAGAAGGGCAGCTTGTCTACATCCTTCAACGATCCCCTTGGCACATGAGCCAGCCACTCCGGACGCGCGCGCGGCTCTTGATAGGGTCCCAGCCGGGCGATGGGGGTGTCGCGATCCTTGATGACCACCTCGGCGCCCTTCTGGGCAGCCCGCAGGTAGCGGCTCAGGTTGGCCTTAAACTCCGCGATACGCACCTGTTTCTTCATCTGTACCATTGTGCCCACATGTGGGCTGGAGGTCAAGGACCGCTACTCGCAGGCAGGATTTGTTCGGGTGGGTCAAGCCGGAACCGGCCACAGCCTCTTGACCAAGATCAAGTTCAAAGGCCCGACGCCCGGGAAGCGTTCCGGAGAGCGCTCGATCCCCGCGCGAAGGGTCTCAAAATCCACCGGGTTGTTGTGGACCAACGGCAGGCCAGCTACCAGCGCGGTGGCCGCAGTCAGGATGTCAAACCGCCAGCGGCTCAAGCGATCCTGCCTGGACTCGACGCGCCGGTGGCTGCGTCGAGGCGGACTGGGCGGCGTGGGCCAGAGGGCCATCAGCTGTCCAGCCACCACCATTTCCGCCACGGAAAGGGCAAGCACCTTCACGCCGGGCTCCTCCAGGCTCGCCAGGTAGTCCAACCGGTCCTGATTGACCTGAGGGCGCCGGCTCGGGTCGGCCCGTTCCCAGGCCAGGGCGTAACCGCGCACCCTCTCCAGGACAGTCACGACCGAGATGCAAATGAAAGATCTCGCCCCGTAACCTTGGACCCACTGGCGATCGGCCGACTCGGCCGACCTGGCAAGGTAGCTGGCGGCGCTGGTGTCGAACAAAAACGGGCCGGCAGTCGGGTCCGTCATTCGCCCGCCGTGGCGGGATCGCTCAGGATGATCCCGTCGACGAGCATGGCCTCTTCCTCGGTAAGGTGGCTGTAGGCCCGCTTCCAGAGTTCCAGAAGGCGGCCGGCTCGGTCAGGGATCGGCGGCCGGGCGCGAAAGGCCTCCTCCATTTGGCCCGCGATCACGGAGCTCAGCGTTTGGCGACGCTCCACTGCCAGACGTTCCGCCTGCCGGAGCAGGTGCGCCGGCAAAGACACGGTGGTGCGGCGAGTGGCCGGTCGGCGCCAACCACTTCGCCGCCGTGCCAGCGGCAGCTTTCTTTTTTTGAACTGGCGCTCCGAACTGGCCATCAATCATACTATAGCACAACAACTGCATCAAAGTACATCACCCCTCACTCCCTTCACTCTTCTTCCTGGGCCTGCTGGGTGGCCAGGCGCGAGATCACTCCCAGGTCCTCCAGCGTGGTCACGTCGCCCGCCACCTTGTCGGTGGTGACGATCTCGCGGAGCAGGCGGCGCATGATCTTGCCGCTGCGGGTCTTGGGGAGGGCGTCGACAAAGCGGATCTGCTCGGGCCGCGCGAACTTGCCGATCTCCTTGGCCACGTGGTCCTTCAAAGCCTCCCCCAGCTGCGGGCCGTCGCCGGCGTCGCTGCCGTGCTTGAGGGTCACGAAGGCCACCACCGCCTGCCCGGTGATCTCGTGAGGCTTGGCCACCACCGCAGCCTCCGCCACCGCCGGATGCCGAACCAGCGCCGACTCCAGCTCCATGGTGCTCAAGCGGTGGCCGCTGACGTTCATGACGTCGTCGACGCGGCCCAGGATCCAGAAGTAGCCGCTCTTGTCGCGGCGGGCGGCGTCGCCGGTCAGGTAGACGCCGTTGATGCGGCGCCAGTATTGCTCCTCGTAGCGCTGCGGGTCCCGGTGCAGAGTGCGAAACATCGCCGGCCACGGGCGGCGGATGATCAGGAAGCCCTCTTTACCCGGCTCCACGGGGTGGCCGTCGATGTCGACCACATCGGCCTCCACGCCGGGCAGCGCAAAGGTCGCCGAGCCGGGCTTGGTGGCGGTGGCCCCCGGCATCGGCGAGATCATGATGGACCCGGTCTCGGTCTGCCACCAGGTATCGACGATGGGGCAGCGCTCTTTACCGATCACCAGGTGGTACCACTCCCAGGCCGCCGGGTTGATGGGCTCGCCCACCGAGCCCAGCAGCCGCAGGCTCCCCAGGTCGTGCTGGTTGGGCCACTGCTCCCCGTGCTTGATGAACGACCGGATGGCGGTCGGAGAGGTGTAAAGGATGTTGACCCGGTACTTCTCGATGATCCGCCAGACGCGGTCGGGCTGCGGAAAGTCGGGAGCGCCTTCGTAGATCACGGTGGTGGCCCCTCGCATCAGCGGCCCGTAAACGATGTAGCTGTGGCCCGTCACCCAGCCGATATCTGCGGCGCACCAATAGGTGTCTTCGTCGCGCAGGTCGAAGACCCACTTCATGGTCATGGTCACCTGCGTCATGTAGCCGCCGGTGGTGTGGACAATACCCTTGGGCTTGCCGGTGGTGCCGGAGGTGTAGAGGACAAAGAGCGGAGTTTCCGAATCCAGCCGCTCGGGAGGGCAGACCTCGCCGGCGCTGGCCTCCAGTTCGTGCCACCAGTGGTCGCGGCCCGGCTCCATGTGGACCTTGCCGCCCAGGCGCTGGTGCACGATGACGTGCCGGACGCTGGGGCACTCTCCGAGGGCCTCATCGACGGCCGCCTTCAGACGGACTTCCTTGCCCCGCCTCCAGCCGCCGTCGGCGGTGATGACCACCTTGGCCTCCAGGTCCTGGAGGCGCGTCTTCAGGGCTTCCGAGGAGAACCCGCCGAACACCACGCTGTGGGCGATCCCCAGCCGGGCGCAGGCCAGCATGGCGATGGGCAGCTCCGGGATCATCGGCATGTAGATGATCGAGGTATCGCCGGTCTTCAGACCCAGGCCCTTCAGCACGTTGGCGAAGCGGCACACCCGCCGGTGCAGCTCCTGGTAGGTGAGCATCTGCTGATCGCCGGGCTCGCCTTCCCACAGGATGGCGGCGCGGTTCTTCCGCCAGCCGTCCAGGTGCCGATCCAGGCAGTTGTGAGAGATGTTGGTCTGGCCCCCTACGAACCACTTGGCGAAGGGCGGATTCCACTCCAAGACGTGGTTCCACTTCTCGAACCAGTCGATCTCGGTCTCCGCCAGCCGGCCCCAGAATTCTTCCGGGCTCTGGCGGGCCTGATCGTAGAGCTTCTGATACCGGGCCAGGCTGCCAACGTAGGCTTTCTTGGAGAAACCCTTGGGAGGCTTGTACCGCTTGCTGTCTGTCATCCAGGTCCTCTCGGGAAAAGGGAAATTCTTACTATACACTACCCCTGGGCGGCCCATGCTGGATCCCGCGCTGCGGGATGTGCGACATTGTCATCCCGAGCCTAGCGAGGGATCTGCTGTTGTGCCGGGGATCGACATAGGTAGGCCGTCGCCCCGCCGCTCGCCCGTCTACGTGCGCCAGGGTCATCGCGATAGCCCGCGACAAGCTCCCCCTCACCATGGAGGAGCGCACCGGCAACATCTGGCTGGCGGAGATGGATGGGCGCTGACCGCGCCCCCCCGCTCGGCAGCCCCAAAGTCCGCCGCTCCGTAGTACCATAGCCGCATGCGCCTCCTCCTTCTGCTGTGCCTTGCGGCCCTGGCCTTCGCCGACGAGGTGGACCGCCTGGTCGAAGAGGAACTTCAAAAGCAGCACATCCCCGGGGCCGCCGTGGCGGTGCTGCGCGACGGCCGGCCCGTCAAAGTGCGCGGCTACGGCCTCGCCAACGTCGAGCACCAGGTTCCGGCCACCGCCGAGTCGGTCTTCAAGATCGGCTCGATCAGCAAACAGTTCATCGCCGCCGGCATTCTGGTTCTGGTGGGGGACGGCAAGCTGTCGCTCGACCATTCCATCGCGCGGTACCTGGAGGACGCCCCGGCGGCCTGGAAGCCCATCACCCTGCGGCAACTGTTGTCGCACACCTCCGGCATCCTCCGCGAGGGTCCGGCCTTCGAGGGCCTGCGGGCCAAGCCCGACATCGAGGTCATCCGCAGCGCCTATTCGCGGCCCTTGGTGTTCACGCCCGGCGAGAAATACCAGTATTGCAACGTCTGCTATTTCGCCCTGGCCGAAGTGATCACGCGGGTGGGCGGCTCGCCGTGGCCGGCGTTCCTGGAGGAGCGCATTTTCCGGCCCCTCAGCATGAGCAATACCCGCACGACGTCGTTCTTCGAGATCGTGCCGCACCGCTCCGGAGGCTACCAGTGGCGGGACGGCGCCTGGCGCAACGCCGACCTGCTGGTGGCGGTGCGCCCTTCCGGCGCCCTGCTGTCGACGGTGCTGGACCTGGCCAAGTGGGACGCCGCCCTTTCGACCGACCGGCCGCTGGGAGCCGCCATCAAGGAGCAGATGTGGACCCCCATCCGGCTGAACAGCGGCCAGACCTACGACTACGGCTTCGGCTGGACCATCGGCCGCCTCCAGGATCACCGCTACGTGGGTCACGGGGGCTCCCTCACCGGCTTCCGCAGCCATTACCTGCGCTTTGCGGAGAGCAAACTTTCGGTGGTCATCCTCACCAACGAGGACGCCGCCCGGCCCAACGTCATCGCCGAGCGGGTAGCGGCGCACTACCTGGAGGCGCCGCGGTAGCTGGAGTCAGGAGGGGCCGCTCGACCTCAACGGGAGGCGTCGAAGACCGACTCGCTGATGCCCAGGCCGAGCAGCGTGCTGGCGCCCAGGGTGTTGCCCGGGGGGGAAGTTGAAGCCATCGAGGTAGGGATCGTGGAGCGTGGTCTTGATGGTTCTCCGGCTGTCGAGGGTGCCGATGTAGCCGGTGGAGTTGCGGTAATTGGGGCGGTCCCGCGCAACTGTCATCCCGAGCTAGCCGTACGCTCGGTCAGGCGCGAGATGGACAGGCCCCCGCTCAAAACCGGTAGCGCAGCACGAACTCGATCACCCGCGCCCCCGGATCGTTGGTCGAGTTCACGTCCCGGTAGGCGCTGGCGGTCTGTCCAAAGCCGGCCCCGATGTTGCTCGCGCCCAGAAAGAAATTGATGGTGTTGAAGGCGTTCAGGAACTGTGTCCGGAACTCGATGGACTGTCGCTCGCCGATGCGCGTCTGCTTCACCACGCTCAAATCCCAGTGCTGGAGCCACGGCCCGTACAGCCACACCTGGTGGCCGAACTGCCCGGGTTCTGTCGGCGGGCCGATGTAGGGCTTGCTGCGATCCAGATCGCGCAGCGTCTTGCCGCCCACCTCAAACGCCGCTTGCGTGTTGTCGATCAGCGATTGCGGCAGCCAGTAGATCACGCCCACGCGGTTGGGGCCGGTGGTCTTGCGGATCTGCATCATCTCCTGCAACTGGCGGGTGGTCAGGTTGTGCAGCACCACCCCGGCGTCGCGCGTGTTGGAGGTTTGCCGCCCGCTGGTGAACACCTGCGGCGTGCCGGACTGGAGGCGCATGACGCCGGCGATCTGCCATCCTTCCGCCGCCTTCCGCGCGAAGCGGTTCTGCACCCCGCCGAGCAGGCGGCGTCCGGCGCCCAGCGGCAGCTCGTAAATCCAGTTCGCCTTGTAGGCGTGCCGGATATCGAAGGTGGAAGGATTCGTGTAGCCGTTGAGGTCGCGCAGCGTCAGCAGGTTGCCGGTGGTGAGAGAGTGCGACCACACGTAGCTCGCTTGCAGCAGCAGGCCCGCCGACATGCGGCGCTTCAGCTCCACCTGCAGCGCGTTGTAGTTCGTGCCGCCCTGGTTAGTCACCAGATTCGCCGCCGCGCCGCCCGTCGTCGGATTCACGATGAACAGATTCGCCGCATATCCGGCGCCGGTCAGCCGCCGCATGCGCTGGGCGTCGTTCGAGATGCTGGCCGCCGCGCTGCCCGCCTGGCCCTGCACCAGCAGCGTGGCGAAGTTCGTGTCGGTTGTGGTTCCCAGGGCCGTCTGGATGATGGGCAGCGGCCTCTGGGCCGGCAGCCCCGCAAACTGGTTGCTGTTCGGATTCTGCGCCCGCGCCAACGCCAGGTTGTTCTGCCCGATCCGGAACTCGTCCAGGAACCCGTTCTCGAAAATGTTCACTTCGTTCAGGTTGAGCGTGGTCCAGGAGCGCTCCGAGCGATTGCCGACGTAGCGCGCCTCCAGCGCCATGTCGCGCCCCAGCGAGCGCTGGAAACCGACGTTCCAGGACTGCACGTACCGGTTTTTGAGATTCGGATCGAAGTCGTTCACCGAAGTCGACAGCACCGGCAAGGGATAGATGGGAGTAGTATTTACAGTTCGCGCCGGCAGGCCGGCATCGCGGAACAGCACGCTGCCGGGCGGGCCAAACTCCGCCGGAAAGTTGGTGGGATCGACCGCCGTGCTGAGGATTCTCCCCTGGTTGTTGCCCCACGAGCCGGTGATGGTCTGCAAGGCTTCCCGAACCGAGGCCACCGAAAAGCCCACCCGCAACACGGACTGCCCGCCGCTGCCGAACAGCCGCCCCAGCAAGCCGCCCAAGTCGGGCAGCGTCCAGGCCACCCCCGCCGTGGGCGCAAAGAACCGCGCCGGCGGGTACCCGGTCACGTCGGACGACTCCACTGGGAAATACTGCGGGACTCGGCCCGCCAGCGTACCGGGCTGGAACAGGTTGCCCACGCCGGACACGCCGAACAGGCCTTCGTAGCCGACCCGCGTGTAGGTTCCGTTCAGGCTCTCAAACGGCCGCTGGTCCTCGAAGCGCAGCCCGTAGTTGAGCGTCACCGAGGGTCGGACTTTCCAACTGTCCTGGAGGTACAGCCCGTATTCGCGCTGCCGGATGCGCTGGACCGCCGGGACGTTGCCGTACTTCCGGGTGTTCTCGTCGAGCGCCAGCGACCGGTTGATCGCCGAAACGCGCCCGGTCAGCATCGCGTACAGCGCCGCGGCGTTGGCGCGGTCGGTCGGCGTGCTGTTGGGAAAGTTCACCGTGTCGAAGATGTTGGTCGCGCCGAAGTTCACCGGATCGCTGGCCGCCACGCCGAAGGTGATGCCCGGCGTAATGTAGGTGCCGAGGTTCTGGATCCACTCGCGGATGTTGGAGAAGCTGCCGCCGAAATTGATCAGGTGTCCGGACCGCGCCCAGCTCGCGTTGCCGTTCCACTGCCGCACCGGGTTGTTGCGGCGCGAGGGCTGGCTGGCGGTGAAGGGGTTGGAAATGAAACCGAAACCGGGAGCGTAGCCGCGCCACGGCTCGAACATCGACGGCGTGATGCCGTCGGAGAACAGGACGTTGCCGCCGGTCAGGCCGAAGCGGATTTCGCTGGTCCACCGGGCGTTCCAGGCCGAGCGCACGGCCGCCACCGCCGTGAAGAACGCCTCGCGCTGGCCGGCGTCCTTCTCCGAACCCAGCACCGTTCCCGTGCCCGGCAGGTAGCGAACGACATTATTAATACCGTCGGGGAAGAGCCGGTAAGGGTTGATGTTGTAGACGGTTTCGACGTGGTGCTTCTCGGTGAGGTTCAGATCCAGCTTCACGGTCGGAAAGTCGATCTTGTGGGAGCCGGGCGCGAGGAACGTGAAGTTGTTGCGGTTGTAATCGTTGTTGGAGGTGACGCGGTCGCGCAGGCTTCCGAACTGGTTGGTGGCGAGCCTGGCGATCTGCTCGAGCGAAGCCGCCACCCGCGGATCGGCGCTGGTCGGAAACGGCCGCACGCCGGCCGGCAGCGCGGCGTTGCGCGCCGCGGCGATGCCGTACAGGTTCACGTCGCGAATCTGGCCCGCCGAGTCGCGATAGCGGTAGAGGCCGTTGCCGGCGTTTTCGGTCAGCACGGTGCGCGAGGCGTTCCAGGTCTGCGGAAAGCGGAACACCTCGTAGTTCACAAAAAAGAAGAAGCGGTTCTTGAGGAGGGGCCCGCCCAGGTTGGCGCCGGTCTGGTGCAGAATGATCTTGTCCCGGGGGAGCCCGTTGATGTTGTTGAAGTAGTAGTTGGCGTTGAAGAAGGTGTTGCGCTCCTGGACGAAGGCCCCGCCGTGAAACTCGTTGGTTCCCGACTTGGTGATGAACTTGATCTGCACCGCGCCCTCGGCGATGCTTTCGGCGCCGGCCGCGGCCGTGGTGACCGACACTTCTTCGATGGCGTCGAGACGCGGGTAGACGATGGGATAGAACGCGCCGCCCGAGGTGTTCTTCAACAAGTTGTCCTGGATGTTGATGCCGTCGTAAGTCATGTTGACGCTCACCTGCGGCAGGCCGTTGAAGGTGCTGTTGCGCGGCCCGGCCGGCGTCTGAATGCCTGGCTGGATGACAATCAGATCGGTGGCGTTGCGGCTGACGATGGGCAGGTCGCGGATCTGGCGTCCGGTGAGGTTGGTGGACACGGTGGCGGTGACGGTTTGCAGCACTTCGGCGCCGGCCACGACATCGACGGTTTCCGTCACCGCGCCGACTTCCATCGTCAGATTCACGGTGGCCGGCACGCCGGCCTCCATCTTCACGTTGTCGGCGGTCGCACGCTTGAATCCCGGCGCCGTAACGGTGACGCGATAGGTGGCCGTAGCCAGCGATGGAATCGCCCAGTGGCCGCGATCGTCGGCGTCGGTCCGGAACGTCTGGCCGGTTTGGGTGTTGACCACGGTGACTTCGGCGCGGGGGATGAGCGCGCCCTGCGGATCCCGCACCAGACCGTCGAGCGTCGCGGTGGTGATCTGCGCAACGGCCGCCGCGGCGAGGGCCAGCAGCAACACAGACGCTTTTGCGGTACGCATAAGGAGTCACCTCCACCCAGTATCTGGATCCGATTGTAAACCCACTGGCGGGCGGCAGTCAATCCGCTTGACATCCCTTGATCGTTGGCGTAAAACCAAGCTATCCAGTCGTTTCAGGAGGCGCCCGGTGACCAGATGGACCATCGCCATTCTACTTGTTGCGTTTCTGGCGGCGCCGATGTGGCCGCAGGCCAGCACGGGCAGCGTTCGCGGAACGGTGCGCGACCAAACCCAGGCCGCCCTCGTTAACGCCACCGTGACCCTGACCAACCAGGCCACCAACATCGTATCCAGAACCACCACCAGCGGAATCGGCTTCTACGTGTTCCCCGGCGTGCAGCCGGGGACTTACAAGCTGACCGCCGAAGCGCCCGGGATGCAAACCTACGGGGGGACCCTGACCGTGCAGGTGCAGCAGATCGCGGTGGTCGATCCGGTGTTGAAGGTCGGCGCCACTTCGACAACCATTGAGGTCCGGGATGTCACGCCGGTGGCGAGTTATGACAACCCGACCCTCGGCCTGGTCCTGGAGCGCCAGCGCCTGGAGCAGTTGCCCATCAACGGGCGCAATGTCTTCAGCCTGCTGAGCGCGGTTGCCGGCATGGAGGGCATCCGGGCCTACGGGCTGCGGGAAGGCTCGCAAGAGCTGATTCTGGACGGCTCGGCCATCGGCGACCGGGTTTACGGTGGGACGCCGCGGCGCCCTCCTGGCCTGGAAACCATCGAAGAATTCAAGGTGGAGAACAACAATTCCTCGGCCCGGTTCACGCGGCCCACCACGGTGGTGATGTCTACGCGGAGCGGCAGCAATCTGCTCCACGGGTCGCTGTTCGAGACGCACCGCAACAACGCCATCGGCAAAGCGCGCAAGCGCGAGGATTACTACAACAAGCCCCCGCAGTTGATCCGCAATGAATACGGCGGCTCGGCCGGCGGCCCGCTGGTCCTGCCGAAGCTCTACCACGGCAGGAACAAGACCTTCGGGTTCTATGCCTACGAGGGGTATCGCAACGTCGCGCCGTACACCCTGGGCTTTCCGGTGCCCACGCCGGCCATGCGGGAGGGGGACTTCCGCGAGCTGAGGGACTCGCAAGGCCGGCAGTCCCGAATCTACGATCCCTACACTACCAATACGACAAGCTGGGAGCGCCAGCAGGTTTCCTACCGGGGGCAGGCCAACGTCATCGATCCCAGTCGCATCACCCCGCTGGCCAAGTACCTGTTCAGCATCACCCCGCTGCCCACGCTCCCGGCGGTCAACCCGGTGCAGGATCTGAACTGGTTCGGTCCGGTGCCCGACACCACGCGGCAGTGGACGCACAGCCTGCGCCTGGATCACCGCTTCACAGAAAAGGACCAGTTCTATGCCCGCTACACCCAAGGCGACACCTTCACCTACCAGCAGAAGTTCACCCAGCCCATGCTGAACAACGTCCCCGGCACGGTGCGCCGGCTTAGCCCCAACAAGAGCCTGGCGCTGAGCTGGGTGCGCACGTTTGGCCCGACGTTGTTCAACGAGTTCCTGGTGAGCGGATCGCGGGAGACGTATTTCCTCGGGACGGGGGAGCCGGGCGTCAAGTACGCGGATCAGCTCGGGCTGCCCAATCCTTTGGGGGCCATCGGGTGGCCGGGGCTATACGACACCGGCCTGAACACCGGCGCCGGCTACTATTTCGAAACCGACAACACGCAGGGATACGGGGTGGGTTACGTCATTGTCGACAACCACACCACGAAAATCAAAGGAAAACACGAGATGCAGTTCGGATTCCACTACCGGTACGATCAGTTGAACGTCCTGCCCGACCAGCAGCAGAACCAGGGCAACCATAGCTGGTCTACCGGAGCGACCGCGCTGTACGATACCACCTCCACCCGCAACAACCCCTTGGCCACGCCGTTCACCGGCCACAACCTGGCCAACATGTTTCTGGGGGTGATGAACTACTCCAACCAGTTCATCCGCGGCTATTTCTACGTGCGCGCCAAGGAGTCGGCGCTCTACTTCCAGGATAACTACAGGTTGACGCCGCGGCTCACGTTGAACGTGGGACTGCGATGGGAGTACTGGCCGGCATTCCGGGAGAAGAACAACATCTTGAGCACCTTCGATCCGCAGCGGCGGGCGGTGGTGCTGGGCACGGACCTGGAGGCGATGTACCGGCTGCAGGCGACGCTGCCGGTGATCGTGGACCGGCTGGGATCGCTGGGGGCGAAGTTCATCACCTACAAAGACGCCGGTGTTTCGCAGAGCCTGATGAACCCCAACGCCAGGAATTTTGGGCCGCGCCTGGGCTTTGCCTGGCGGGCGAGCGGCAGCTCGCGGCCGCTGGTGCTGCGCGGGGGTTATCGCATTTCTTACTTCCCGATTCCGCTGCGTCCGTGGACGGCGCGGATGCGCGGCAACGCGCCCCTCACGGCCCGTTTCCGCTACAGCCTGACCGACGCCAGCCTCACGCCCGACGGGATTCCCAACTACGGGATGCGGACGGCGCCGACCCTGATCGCCGGGCAGAACAGCCGCGAGGCGGTGAGCCTGGCGGACCCGTCCGGGCTGGCCCGCGGCGGGGTGGGCGCCAGCTATTTCGCCACCAGCCAGCCCGACCCGCGCGTGCAGGATTGGAACCTGACGCTGGAAAAAGAGGTGATGTCGAACACCGTGGCCCGCGTGGCCTACGTCGGCAATCACGGCAACTACCTGGAGCAGTTCTACCGCTACAACGAGTCCATGCCGGATTACATCTGGTTTGCGACCACGGGCGAGCGGTTGCCCACCGGCCCCTTCGCCAACGTCGCCCGGCGAGCCTACGACCAGACCGTGTACGGCACCGTCGAGGAGTACCGCAAATCCGGGTGGTCCAACTACAACGGCGTGCAGCTCGAACTGCATCGCCGGTATACCCAAGGGTTCGGCTACGGACTTTTCTACGTGATGGGAAACAATCTCGCCGCTGGGGGACAGGGCTTCGGCGGAACGTCGATCATTCCGGAGACGAACCAGTTCCTCCCGGGTCTGGTGCCGGCCGACGTCGATGCGCGGAACCGCCTGATCAACTACCAGCGGGACACCACCATTCCCAAGCACCGGGTTCGCTGGAACTTCCTGGTCGATCTTCCCCTTGGGAAGGGGAAGTTTCTCGGCCGCAACGCCGGCCGCATGTTGGACCGCTTCATCGGCGGCTGGCAGCTCGCCGGCGGCGGCACACTCCGCAGCAACTACTTCTCGCTGCCCACCAACATCTATCCGACCGGGAACCAGATTGAGCTGTACGGCTATCAGTACCCGATCCAGGACTGTCGCGGCGGGGCCTGCAAGCCCGGCTACCTGTGGTGGAACGGTTACATCCCGGCGAACTTGATCAACAGCGTGGATCGGAACGGGAATCCCAATGGCATCATGGGCGTGCCTGCCAATTACAAGCCGGCCGGCCAGCCGTTAATCCCGGCGGGCACGACTGCTTTGCCTCCCAACGCTCCTGCGGGAACCAACATGGTCAGTTTCTGGGACACCAACACCGTCTGGATTCCGCTGAAGGACGGCACCATTCAGCGAACCACGTTCAACGACGGTCTGCACCCCTGGCGCCAGCAGTATCTGCCCGGTGTGCGGAGCTTTAGTCAGGATGCCTCGCTGTTCAAGACCGTCCCGCTCACCGAGCGGTTGCTGCTGCGGTTCAACGCCGACTTCTTCAACGTGTTCAACATGCCGGGGAATCCGAATTCGATCTCCGGCGAAGGAATCCTGAACACGCGGAATTCGGGGATCGGATCGAGGGAGCTGCAGTTGACGTTGCGCTTGAGCTGGTAGAGGTAGGGGCGCGACAGCAGGCGGCCCCGCTTACTCTCTGGCCGCGGCGACGCCGGCGTGGCGCAGCAGCGAGGCCAGCGCTGAGTCCGTCCGCCACCCACAGATTCCCCGGAGGAAGCCTTCGGTGGTCATGCTCACCAACGAGGGCGCCGCGGTAGGTGTTCAACGCCGCAGCCCCGCCGTCCAGTTGAGCACCGTGGTGTGGAACGGTGAGGGATCGCTGGCGGTGGCGCTGAGCCTGAATCTGAAGCGGCGGCACCTGAACGAGTCCCAGCGGGCCCTGGTGGCCGCGAGGCTGGCAAAGATGATGGAGGCAGAGGCGAAGAAACGGCGGGGCGTCCGCCGGGAGTTGGCTGCAAATGTGCAGCCAACTTCACGGCGCCGGTCCGCGGACGAGGCCGGAGTCACGGTCAATGTCTCGGCGCGCCTGATCAATTACGCGATCAAGGTGTTACGGGAGGGCTGCGCCGAGCTGGTCGTCGCTGTCGAGTCCGGCCAGTTGCCGGTTTCGACCGCCGCCAGGCTCGCCGCACTGCCCAAGGCCCAACAGACCCGGGCGGCAGCCGGCGGCCCGGCGGAGCTGTTACGCAAGGCGCGCCAGATCCGCGCCGGCGTGAACAAGGCGGCCGGGGCTCGTTCTGTCATTGGACCGCCAAGCGGTAGTTGGTCCCGGAGGACCGGAGTCAACCGGAGCCGAAATGAGCCTACCACAAACCGTCGCCGAAGTTCTCCGTGAGCATGTGACCTTGGAGGTCGAGGGCATCGACCGCATGTACCTGAACGTGTACGTCCGGCAGATGCTCGCGGCTCAACCGGGTGGGGCTTCGCGGGCGGCACTGGAGGCGGTCGCCGTCGAAGCCTTCCGTGCGGCCTGGTCTCCCGGTGCGATAAACTGGAGGTGGATGTAACCGTGGATCGGAATTTCGTTGAGCGGCGGGACAGTGGCTTCTATCTGGTGGGGAGTCGTGTGCCGATTGACCGCATCGTGCGGGAGTACCGAGATGGCGAACAACCTGAAGCGATCCGGTCGCACTACCCGACTCTAAGCCTGGAGCAAGTCAACGGCGCCATCGCCTTCTACTTGGGCCACAAAGACGAAGTGGAGAAGGTCATGGCGGAACGGGAACACGTGGAGAACGATTTCCGTAAATCACACCCAGCGCCTCCACACCTAAAGGAGAAGCTGGAGCGCGCGCGGCAACAATTGCTGGCGCGACGAACCTGACGGATGATCCGCTTTCTGGCGGATGCCGACCTCCCGACGGCCGCTACCCCCAGCGGCATGGACCGTTGGTAACGCGCCCGGAAGAAACTCAAGCCCCTGACTACCGCTTCACTCCCGCGCCAGGGGCGCCGTCTGAAAGCCGCCGGGGTCTCGCAGCTTGACTACCTCCGCCCGCTCCCCGTCCGCATCCGGGGTGATCACCAAAGCGGATAAGCGGACCGAGGCGTTTGGCGGCAATAGAATCTCACGACGCCTTCGCGGGTAAGGAATTCCGGCTCCTTCTCAAGATTCTTCCACGGCCGCCTGGCTGCTGTCAGGGCTGGGGATCGTGTTCGGCGAGTTCCCCCGCGAAGAAGCAGATCCATCGCTCGCTCGGGATGACAAGCTCCGCGTCGGACCGTAGTTTCTGGCTCTCATAACCATCCGCAGATGGCATCACAGCAATGGGAGCAATCCCTCCGGCAGGGTTGACGGGGCAGGGTTTATTTGATATGCTTCGGATCGGGGAAGTCAGTTCTGGGGGCCCCCAGACCGTCTGGTGGCCATTGGGGTGTGAGTCGGCCGGGCCAGAGCTCGGCCAAACTTGTCCGGCGGCAGGCCGGTGCTGCGTCAAGGGGGGATTATGGCGCACGCAAGTCCAGCAAGATATTTCAGGGTGTTGGTGGTGTCACTGGCGCTGGTGTGGGCGCCGGGCGCCGAGGCGCAGGTTCTTTACGGGTCGATCCTTGGCAACGTAACCGACCCCAGCGGCGGGGTTCTGGCGGGGGCCACCGTCCGGATCACCAACCGGGGCACCGGCGTGACGAGCCAGGTCCTGACCAGCGACACCGGCTCGTATACCTTCACCAACGTTGCGGCCGGCACGTACGACCTGACGGTGACGCAGAGCGGATTTGCCACCTACGCCCAGCGTGGCATTGAGCTCAACGTGAACACCGTGCAGCGGCACGACGTGACCTTGCAGGTGGGCCAGGTGGCTGAGACGGTCAACGTGGAAGCCTCGGTTGTGGCGTTGCAGACGGACCGGGCCGACGTGAGCCACGAGATCCCGTCGAGCATCATCACCGAGCTGCCGCTGCCGCGGTACCGCAATTTTCAGAGCCTGATCAACCTGGTGCCGGGCACCACGCCGGCCCGCTACCAGAACGCCAACACCGACTCGCCGCAGCGGTCGCTGGCCACCAACGTCAATGGGACCAGCCGGCGCAACAACAGCACCCGGATCGACGGCACCTTGACGATGCAGCTGCAACTCTCCCACGCCATGTACATTCCGTCGGCCGAGTCGATCGAGGTGGTCAACATCACCACCGACGCCGCCGACGCCGAGCAGGGCCTGGCCGGGGGGTCGGCCATCACGCTGCAGACCAAGAGCGGCACCAACCAGTTCCACGGCTCGGCTTATGCGGCTCACCAGAACCATCGGCTGATGGCGAAGGACTTCTTCTATAGGGGCGAGCGCAATCCCAAAAACCTGATCAACATCAACGGCTTTACCTTGGCCGGACCGATCAAGAAGGACAAGCTGTTCTTCTTTGGCGGCTGGGAGGGCATCCGGGAGCGGACCAACTTCAGCCTGCTCTACACGCTGCCCACCGAGGATCAGCGGCGGGGCGATTTCAGCCGCTTCGGCACTACCCTCTACGATCCGGCGACAGGCGACCCACAGGGCCGCAGCCGCACGGCGTTTGCCGGCAACATCATTCCTCAGAGCCGGCTGCATCCCATCTCGCTCAAGATGCAGTCTCTGGTCCCGGCGACAAACCAGCCAGGGCTGTCTAATAACTTCTTCAACGCCGGGACCGACGTCACCAACCGCGACCAGATCGACATCAAGGTGAATTACAACCGCAACCCCAGTCACATGTTGTTCCTCAAGTGGGGGTGGATGGACGCCAACATCAGCGGCCAGGGCGGCCTGGGAGCGGCCCAGGGCCAGTGTCTGTGCACCGGCGGCGCCACCGGCGACGGCGCCGGCGACACGGTGATCAACACCGCTACCTTCGGCCAGACCAAGACCTTTACGCCCAACTTCGTGTGGGACATGGCCATGGGCTGGAGCCGCGAGGGCCAGACCGTCGCCCAGACGCTGCGCGGGACCAACTATGCCCGCGACGTGCTGGGGATTCCAGGCGCCAATGGCGGCCACATCAACCAGAGCGGCCACATCCGGATCGACATCAACCCGGGCTACTCGGGGCTGGGAAACTTCGACAACTGGATGCCGGCGGAGCGGCATGAGATGGTCTACACCATGACCAACAACTTCAGCTACTTGAAGGGGTCGCACAACCTCCGCTTCGGTTTTGAGGGCATCCACAACCGGCTGAACCACTTTCAGCCCGGCCCGGCGACGCAGGGCCGGGCCATCTTTGCCGGCGGGCCCACACAGATCAACGGCGGCCCGGCCAGCACCCAGTTCAACGCCTTGGCCTCCTATTTGCTCGGCGCGGTGACGAACTGGGAGAAGGGAGTGCAGTGGGAGCAGCCTTACGGGATCGACTGGCAGTTCGGTCTGTATGTCCGAGACCGCTGGCAGGTCAGCCCGAAGCTGACTTTGTCTTACGGCCTCCGGTGGGAGAAGTATCCGATGATGCACCGGGCCGGGGCTCATCATCCGGGCATCGAGAACTGGAATCCGGAAACCAACCTGGTGTCGCTGGGCGGCAACGGGAGAAACCCCAGCGGCCTCGGCATCACAACCAGCAACCGGCTGTTCACGCCCCGGGTCGGCATCGCCTACCGTCTCAAGAACAACCTGGTCATCCGGAGCGGCTACGGGATCAACATCGACCCCCAGCCCTTGCTGGGGTGGAACCGGGCGCAATGGCCGAGCTCCATTACCGGATTCTTTGAAGGGCCGAACAGCTTTACGCCGTTCAATTATTTCCACCAGGGTATCCCCCAGATCCTGGGGCCGCCGGCGGGCGCCGAGTTCGCCGTGGCCGATCCCCGAGCCAACATAACCTGGTTTCCGGATTTCGTCAGGCGCATGTACATCCAGTCGTGGAACTTCACCGTGGAGGGCCGGTTGCCTGGCAATACTGTCACTTCCATCGCCTATGTCGGAACAGAACAGACCCGCCTGCGCGCGTCGGTGGACCAGAATGTGGCGCGTCCGGGCACCGGCACGGCCGGCCGGCCCTTCTTCAGCAGGTTTGGGCGAGCCACTGCTACCAACTTCTCCGACGGCTTCCTGAGCTCCAATTACCATTCCTTGCAGGTGGCGCTGAACCGCCGGGTGGCCAACGGCCTGACCCTCAAGGGCGCCTACACCTGGGCCCACGCCCTGGGGATGCCCAGCGAAACCGGCGGCGAACTGAACTTCCACCTGCCCGAGATGAGGCGCCGCAATTACACCAATTCGGCGTTTGACATCCGCCACACTTTGCAGATGGGTTTCATTTCCGAGCTGCCCTTCGGCCGAGGCAAGCGATTCGTCACCTCCGGCCTGGCGAGTTACCTGCTGGGGAACTGGCAGATCAACGGGATCTTCGCCGCTTACACGGGGCGGCCGTTTGACATCACCTCGGCGGCCACGGCCTGCAACTGCCCGGGGGCCGCCGGCACCTTTACGGCCGACCTGGTGAAAACCGACGTCAAAAAGCTTGGGACACCGGGACAATGGTATGACAAGACGGCCTTTGCCCCGGTGAACCGCCGGACCGGCACCAACGATGATTTCGGAAACCTGAACCGGCGGGTGCTCCGAGCGCCGGGGATGGTCAATGTCGACCTCAGCGTGTTCCGGGACTTTCCGCTGACCGAGAGGATGAAGCTCCAGTTCCGGGGTCAGGGCTTCAATGTTACCAACACGCCGCACTTCAACCCGCCCAGCGGCAATGTGAACGCCGGGGATTTCATGGTCATCAGCACTTCCTTCGGCAGCCGATTCGCGCAGGACGCCGGCAACCGCATCTTCGTGATGGGTTTGCGAGTCTCCTGGTAACACAGCGCGCCTTCGGCGCAAGCAGTCAGCCAACAGCTGTCAGCTCTCAGCGTAGCATGTCATCCCGAGCGCAGCGAGGGATCTGCTGTTCTCCCCGCGGCGCCAAACGTTCAGAGACACCAGCAGACCTCTCGCTGCGCTCGAGGTGACGCCGGCGTCGCATGGGCAGCGCGGGGTTTGCTGACCGCTGACGGCTCACCAACGTCACGAATCATGGGCAACTTGCCTGTCCCGCCCGTCGTTTATACTGTTGGCGATGCGAGGGGCTGCCATAGTGGTCACCCTGCTGGCGCCGGCCGTCTGGGCAGCCGATCACCCCGGCGGCCTCCTTCTTCGCCAGGTCTGGGCGGGCGCCCCCGATAATTCGGGAAATCCCTCGGCGGACGGCCGGCTGTTGACCTTCGTGGATTGGGAAACCGGCGACCTGGCGGTGCGCGACCTCAGGACCGGGGAGAACCGGCGGCTGACGAACAAGGGCTCCTGGGGGGAGTCGCCGGAATACGCCGAGTGGCCGAAGATCTCTCCGGACGGCAAGCAGGTGGTGTACTCCTGGGCCAACCCGCAGTACGGACACGAAATGCGGGTTGTGGAGGTGGCAACGGCGCCCAAGACGCCCGCCCGAGTGGTGCTGCGGATCCCGGACTTGCACTACATCATTCCGTGGGCCTGGTCGCCGGATGCCAAATCCGTCATCGTTTTGTTGTCGCGCGGCGATGACACCAACCAACTGGCGTGGGTGTCGCTGTCAGACGGGGCGGTCCGCCCGCTAAAGTCTCTGGAGTGGCGCTGGCCGGTCAACGTGAGCCTCTCGCCGGACGGGCGCTTTTTGGCCTACGATCTGACGGCCGCAAACCACGGACCGGAACGGGACATCTTTATTCTGGCCGCAGACGGCAGCCGAGAGTTCCCGTTGGTCGAGCACCCGGCGGACGACTATGCGCCCCTCTGGTCCCCGGACGGAAAGGCGGTGCTGTTTGGCAGCACCCGCACCGGCACGGCAGGGATCTGGTCGGTGGCCTTCGCCGAGCACCCAGCTCGCCGCCCGGCTGAGCTGGTGAAGGGCGGCCTGGGTCAGATCACGCCGCTGGGGATGACGCGAGACGGGGTCCTCTACTACGTCGAGCACCGGGGAATGGATGATGTCTACGACGTGGAGCTGGATCCCGAGACCGGGAAAACACGCGGGTCTCCGGTCCGGCTCATCGAGAAGTTCATCGGGCGCAACAGCGCCCCGGTGTGGTCTCCGGATGGGCGGTTCCTGGCGTACTTTTCCAACCGCGACCCCGCCCGCGCCTACGGGGTCGGTACCCGGGACATCGTGATCCGGTCCCTGGACACCGGCAAGGAGCGGGCCTTTTCGGGCGCCAACCTGGACCTGAGACCGGCGGTGAGGTGGATGCCGGACGGAAAGTCGATTCTGATCGCGGCCAAGGACACCAGCACGCGGGCGCGGACCACTTTCTTCCTGCTGAACGCCGGCACCGGGGAAATGCGGGCCGTCGCCCGGGCCAACCTGACCTTGCCGTACCTGGCAGCGGCCGCGGACGGCCGCTCGTTTCTGGTGGCGGGCGGAGACCAGTCTAGCGGGATCGGGGCCATCACGGCCTATGACGTGGCTACCGGGGAGGCCCGGGAAGTCTACCGGGCCCCGGCCAAGTGGGTGTTGCGCAACCTGGCCCTCTCCGGCGACGGCCGTCTTCTGGCCTTCAGCGTCGCCCACCCGGAGTTGCGGCGGAACGTCATCTACACCCTGCCGGTGACCGGGGGCCCGGCGCGGGAAGTGGTGCGCCTCGAGGAAGCCATCGCCCGAGAGGGTCTGGCCTGGACCCCTGACGGCCGCCACCTCTGGTTCGTGAAGACTGGCCCAGCGAACCAGGGCGAGTTGTTCCGCGTTCCTGTCGACAGCGGAACGCCCCAGCCCGCTGGCCTCCGGGAGAGGGGGTTGTCGCTGATCAGCGTTCATCCGGGCGGCTCGCGCATCACTTATACCGTCGGGCAGTATTTCCAGACCGATGTCTGGGCGCTCGAGAACTTCCTGCCCGGTAGCCGGGGGTCGCGGTGAACTTCCGTCGGCGCTGGCTGCTATGGACCATCGCTGTCGTGGGCTGGGGGCAATCCGGGCTTCCCCCGACTCCCCTGGGGCTGGACGCCTACATGCCCGTACCCGACAGCAACCCCCTCACCCGCCAGAAGATCGATCTCGGCCGCCAGCTGTTCTCCGACACCCGGCTTTCGCGCACCGAGAAGGTTTCATGCGCCACGTGCCATGACCGGAAGCGGGCGTTTACTGACGGGAAGAGGGTCTCCGACGGCGTGTTCGGCCGCCAGGGAACCCGCAGCGCGCCGGCGATCGTCAACCGGGGCTACGGCGCATCCCATTTCTGGGACGGCCGGGCAGCGAGCCTGGAAGAGCAGGTGCTCAAGCCCATCCAGGATCCCACGGAGATGGATTTGACCCTGGAGGAGGCCTCCGCCCGGGTGGGCCTCACCCGGCAGGAGATATCGCAGTCGCTGGCGAGCTACCTGCGCTCCATCCGCTCCGGCAATTCCGCTCTGGACCGCTACATGCACGGCGATGCCGCGGCGCTCTCCGATGAGCAGCGCCGCGGCTTGAGCGTGTTCCGCACCAAGGCCAACTGCAATGCCTGCCATGTGGGTCCCAACTTCACCGACGAGCGGTTTCACAACACCGGGGTTGCCTGGCGAGAGGGGCGCCTGGTCGATGAAGGCCGCTTCGCGGTGAGCAGCCGGGCGGAAGATCGCGGGGCTTTCAAGACCCCCACCCTGCGCGAGATCGCCGCCACGGCGCCCTATATGCACGACGGCAGCCTGGCGACCCTGGAAGAAGTGGTGGAGTTCTACGCCCGGGGCGCCAACCCCAACCCGCACCTGGACGCCGAGATCCGGCCGCTCGAACTCAGCGAAGAGGAAAAGCGCGCCCTGGTGGCCTTTCTGCGGGTGCTCAGCGGCGAAATCAGCGAGGGCGCGGCTCCGGCGGCCACGGCGCACAGCGACCTGGCCGCGGGCCGGACCCTCTTTGCCGGCAAGGGCGGCTGCCCGCAGTGCCACTCGGTCGAGAATCAGGGCGGCGTCCTGGGACCCGACCTCAGCGAAATCGGGCTGGTCCGAACCCCCGAGCAACTGCGCCTCGCCCTTGTCGATCCGGACGCCGAGATCCATTCCGAGTACTTTACGATCGCGGTTGAGACCCGGCGGGGCCAAAAAGTTGAGGGCATCCGGCTGAACGAGGATGACTTCTCGATCCAACTCCGAGATGGGGACGACAACCTGCGTTCGTTTCAGAAGGATCAACTCAAAACCTTGCGGCGCGAGCTGCGCTCGTTGATGCCTTCGTACGCCTCCAGGCTCTCGGCGACGGAGATCAACGACCTGGTGGCCTACCTGCGATCACTCAAAGCCCCGCTGGCGCGGCCCGGCGAGGCCTTCCGGCGGACTCGGGCCATCGCACCGGTATCGGAGCGCCTGGACTGGCTCACCCGCCCGGACCGGGATGGCGACGAGCGCCCCGAGACGGTGCTGGACGCCCTGGATATTCCCGAGGGGGCCACCGTGGCCGACGTCGGCGCCGGCGCCGGCTACTTCACCTGGCGTCTGGCCCGGCGGGTGGGGCCCAAAGGGAGAGTGATCGCGGTCGAGATCCAGCAGAAGATGCTGGATCTGGCGGCGGAGGAGCTGAGGAAACGCCGCCTCGCCAACGTAGACCTGGTGCTTGGGGAGGACCGCAACCCGCGCCTGCCGGAAGCCGCCGTGGACTTGGTCCTGATCGCCAATGCCTACCACGAGTTTTCCGATCCGGAAGCCATGATGGGGGCCATCCGCCGGTCCCTAAAACCCGGCGGGCGCGTGGCGGTGTTGGAGTATCGTAAAGAGGATGCCTACACGCCGGTGGAGGGGCTGCACAAGATGGGGTTGCGGGAGGTGCGCTTCGAAATGGAATCCATGGGCTTCGAGACCGAGCAGGTTCTGCCGTTTCTGCCCTTGCAGCACCTGGTGATCTTCCGCAGCCCGCCGCCGTAGCAAGAAGCGATTCGAATATGAGAATTCATCTGATGGTTGGCGGCTGGTTTCTGGCTCTGGCGGCGCCGGCCTGGACTCAGGGGCGGCCGGAGCGCAATCCGTTCGACACCCCCCAGGACGTGGAACTGGGCGGCAGGCTCTTCCAAACCCATTGCTCGTACTGCCACGGGGCCCAGGGGGAGGGCGGCCGCGGCGCCGACCTGGCCACCGGCCGATACCGTCAAGGGGGCTCGGACAGCGAGCTGTTCCGCACCATCCGCTACGGCATTCCGGGATCCGAGATGGGACCGGTGCGGGCCACCGACGACGAGGTGTGGCGGATGGTGGCTTTTGTCAAGCGCCTGGGCGCGGCCGAAGTCGAGGAGAAGGTCCCCGGGGATCCGGCCGCCGGCGCGCTGGTGTACCAGAAAAAAGGAGCTTGCTCCACCTGCCACCGCATCCACGAGGAGGGCGGGAACCTGGGGCCGGAGATCACCGAGATCGGGCGGATACGCGGACGAAAGTTCCTGGAAGAATCGCTGCTCCAGCCGGAAGCGGATTTGCCGTTCAACTATCGGGGCGTCCGGGTGGTGCTGCCGTCGGGCCAGACGGTGGCCGGAATCCGCCTGAACGAAGATGATATCTCGATCCAGTTGCGGGATACCGCCGACAACCTGCGGTCGTTCCTGAAGGACAATGTGAAACAGATCCGGCGCGACCAGCCGTCGCTGATGCCGGCCTACGGCTCGGTTCTTACCAGGAAGGAGATCGAAGACCTGGTGGCCTACCTGAGCACCTTGCGAGGGGCGAAATGATCGGACATCGAAGCTGGATACTGCTCGTGACAACTCTGGGCACGGTCACCGCGCCGGCGCCGCTCGGCGGCCAGGGGCTGCCGGTTACCTACCAGCGGCTGTTGAAAGCGGACCAGGAGCCGGGCAACTGGCTGATGTATTCGAACACTTACAACGGCTGGCGGTACAGCCGCCTGGATCAGATCACTGCCGAAAACGTGCACCGGCTGCGCGTGAAATGGCTCTTCCAGGGGCGGCACCAGGAGAAGTTTGAGACCACCCCGCTGGTGGTGGACGGGATCATGTACCTGACCCGCCCGGAAAACGACATCTTCGCGCTGGACGCCGAGACCGGACGGATCCTGTGGACCTACAGCCACCGGAATCCGCCCCGGACCTTCAACTGCTGCGGCAAGGTGAACCGGGGGCTGGCCATTCTGGGCCAGCGCCTGTTCATGAACACCCTGGACATGCACGTGGTGGCGGTGGACGCCAAGAGCGGCCGGGAGCTGTGGAAGACCAAGATGTTCGACCACACCGCGGCCGGAGGCTACGCCGCCACCGGAGCGCCGCTGGTTTTGAAGGACAAGGTCATCGTGGGAATGGCCGGCGGCGAGAAAGGCGTGAGCGGCTTCCTGGACGCCTATGACGCCGCCACCGGAAAGCATCTGTGGCGGTTCAACACCATTCCGCAGCCGGGGGATCCCAACTTCGGAACCTGGGCCGGGGATTCCTGGAAGACCGGCGGGGCTGCCACCTGGAACAACGGCTCCTACGACCCGGAGCTGAACCTGGTCTATTGGGGGACCAGCAATCCTTGGCCGGACTACAACGGCGACTTCCGCGCCGGCGACAACCTGTACTCCTGCTCGGTCCTGGCCCTGGATGCCGACACCGGAAAGCTGCGGTGGTACTTCCAGTTCACGCCGCATGACCTGCACGACTGGGACTCCACCCAGATCCCGGTGCTGCTGGATGGGGAGTTTCGAGGCCGCCAGAGAAAGCTGTTGTTGTGGGCCAACCGCAACGGATTCTTCTACCTGCTGGACCGGTCGAGCGGCGAGTTCCTGCTGGCGAAGCCCTTCGTCAAGCAGACCTGGGTCAAAGGGTTCGACGACAAGGGCCGGCCGATGGAAGTGCCCGGGCAGGCGCCGACGCCGGAAGGGAATGACTCGGTGTGGCCGGGCGTCGATGGGGCAGCCAACTGGATGTCCCACAGCTACAGCCCCCTGACCCGGCTCCTCTATGTCTCCGCTCGGGAGGAGCGCCGCGTGTTCACCAAGACGGCGGTGCGGCATCCCACCACCGCGGCCGACGAGGAGGGCTTCGGGGGCTTCGGCTTCGGCGGGTTTCGGCGCTTCCGGCGCCAGCGGTTCGCCCCGGAGGAGTCCTGGGGGAAGGTGGTCGCCATCGAACCCGCCACCGGCGAGATCCGCTGGGAGCACCGCGTGCTCTCGCCTCCCTGGTCGGGCGTGATGGCCACGGCCGGCAACCTGGTGTTCGGCGGGACCCTGGAGGGCAACGTGTTCGCGCTGGAAGCGCGCACCGGCAAGCGCCTGTGGCGCTTCGCGGGCAACGACCGCATCTACGCCAGCCCCATCAGCTTTCTGAGCAACGGCAAACAGCACCTGTCCATGCCGGTGGGGGATGTGATCATTACGTTCGCGCTGGAGGAATGAGGAATAGGGGTCGTCGTTGTCCACCACCCATGGCAGGCTTCACTTTATCAGCTTGAGTCTCCGCAAGTCATCTTCCGTCCACCCAATCTCGGCAAGCAGCGACTGCAGAAGCTTCGCCCCATAGGTTTCCTCGGGTGGTAGTGGATGACAATTCGCATCCTGACGGAATCTTCCTGCTTGAGGAATGCGAGCGTGGCGCCTTTGCTGGAGGGGTCCTTCTCCCACCCGTCGCGTTGGAGCGCTCGGATGAGATCGTCGGCTGTGAGGTTCCTTAACTGATCCCAGACATTTGAAGAGAAGGCCATTGGATCGTGACGCTGTGCAGGGCAGCGCCTTCTGGAACCATAAGAGGTTGTAGTTCGTGTACCGTGAGGTCGGGCCCTACGGGCAGCGGATCCTGATGCCGCGCCAAAGAGTCCAGGTACACGACAATGGCCTCGCGGGCATTCCCAGCGGCCTCCTCTTCCGTGTCGCCGTCGACATGAAGCCCCTTCAGCGCGGGCGCGTAGGCGTGGAAGCGGTCGCCATCCTGCTCGACAACAATCGAGACGCGAAGCAGCAAGGCCGGCTTTCCCTCAAATGGATTCCGCATGCCACATCTCCTTTCATCATGCCGGGGTCATCCGCAGACACTCGGGAATGGACGCATCGGAAAATGTCCAGGTAGCCCTGGCCCTTTGACAGCCGCTTTTCCACACTCCTAAGTGGATTGTAACAGGAAATGGCCTCGCTTCGCCGCCTCGCCGGCCCAGGCGATCTGCCGCTGTGACAGTCGCCAGGGCCCTCACCGCACCGCCATCGTCACCGGCGGGCTCGCCTGACCCGCGACGGTGAGCACCACCGGCACTTCGTCGCCGGCGCCTGCTCCTGTCGGCACCAACGCATTCACCTGGTACAATCCCGAGAAACTCGGCGTCAGACCGGCGAAGAGAACCTCCGCCTCCACTCCGCCGATTCTCACCATCACCGGATTCACGGTTCTCGAGAGCGGCGAGGAAGGGGCGGCCGTCCCGGCCGCCACGGGCGGATCCACGGCCCCCAGACCGGAGCAATAGATGACGACGGCGTCGCCGGCGGAGGCGGCGTTGCCCGGCTCCACGTACCGATTCGAGAGGTCGACGATCACGCCCTGGCCCTTTCCGGACTGGTCCTTCGTGAAGATGGCGGGCTGCGCGGCCGCCACCGAGACCGGCTCCGGCACCGCGTAGCTAGACCCTCGTCGTACTACAACCTGGTGGCGCGTGTTCACCGGCAGGTCATAGGGGATCATGGCGTTGATCTGGCCTTGGCTGGCGTAGAGCAGCGGCATCGCCCGCCCGGCGATCACGACCAGCGTGCCCGCCAATTGCTCCCGCAGAGGCAGGCTTGGCGAGGAGCCTTCGCCCTCCGACAGGCGGCTGCCGAAGATCGACACCAGGCTGCCCGGCGCGAGCGGCGCCTGGGCGGCGTAGCTCGCAGCGCTCACCACGGCTCCGGCCCCGACCACAGGCGCCTCCTGGTTGGCGCGCAGGCCGCCCGTCACCTGAGCCGTGCCTCGGATCCGCGGCTCGGGAATCTCGGCAGTGGCCGTGACGGTCACCTGAGCGGTCGTCGCGTTGCGGGCCTGCCAGGTGCCGCTCCAGCGGCCGTCGCGCAGCGAGACCAGACCCAGCGGCGGATCGCCGTTCGAGAAGGCCAGCGACACCGATCCGCTCAGCATCGGGTTGGCGCAGTCGTCGACCACGCGCACCTCGACCGGGTTGGGCCACGCGGCCGGGACGCTGAAGTTCTCCGGCAACAGGGTGAAGACCGGAAACAGGCGGCTGGGGACGCAGCCGGCCTGCGTGATGATCGAGCGGGGGCCGCCAGGCACTCCGGAAATCAGGACCAGCAACAGGCTGACGTTGCGCGGGGCGCCGTCCTCGAACTGCAATGTCAGGGTACCCCGGCGGACGCCCGGGGTCAGCTCGCCGGTTTCCACCTGCACCAGGATCCGGGCGGGCTCCTGCGGCGTCACCGGCCCGCTGGCAGGCACGTTGATGAACCAGTTGCGATTGTCCGAAGTCAGACGGCCCGACACGTAGCTGGTCGCCCGCGCGCTGAGGTTGGACACCACGACGGCCTGGGTGCCGGGAGAGGCTCCGCCGGCGATCCCGGTGAACACCAGCCCGGTGGGGCGCACCAGCGGCCCCGGGTCGCTGCCCGGTGGCAGTACATTCAGCACCACCGAAACCACCTGCGGCGAGTTGTCTGCCGCTCCGGCAACCACGCGCGCCTGGCCGTAGTAGGCGCCCGGCGCCAGCCCCGCGGGGTTGATAGCGACCTCGACGAACGGCACCTGCAAGGAGGTGGCGTCGCTCGATCCGCTGGCCGGCGAGACCGCCAGCCAGGCGGGGCCGCCCGACAGGGTCTGGCTCGACACCGTCCAGCCCATGACGCCTTCCGCGGCGTTCAGCACCGCAAAGCTTTGCGGGGGCACGAAGCCGCCCCCGGCCACCGCCGTGAAGTTCAATCCCGTTTGCGAGAGCAGGATGCTCCGCCGCACGTTGCTGATGGTCATCGTGACCGGAACACTCACCGACTGGCCGATGGCCGGGCTGGCGATCACCACCCGTCCGGTGTAGGTTCCGGAGCGCAGCCCGGCGGGGTTGGCGGCGACCGTCAAGGTAGCGGGCGCCGCCGGAAAGACCCCGCCGGATTCCGGAGCCAAGCTCAGCCACGGCACGCTGACGGAAGCCGAGAACTCAAACGTCCCGCTGCCTCGGTTTAGGACCTTGAGCTGCCGCCTGTCGGCGCCACCGGGCTCCGCGAAGGAGAAGGCCATTCCGTCCGGCTCCACGGCCAGCCGGGGAGGATTGGGCGGCAGAACCGTGAACGTCACGGCCACTACCTGCGGCGGAACGCCCGCTACCGGCGTCCGTATGGTAATGGTCGCCCGATAAACCCCCTGGGCCAGGGCCGCCGGATCGGCGACGACCTGGAGGCCGGCCGGCATGGAGCCGGCCGGAGGCGTGACGCGCAGCCAGGAGCCGCCGTCGGCGGTGCCTGCCGTAACGTCAAAGGGCAGTCCGGCAATGCTGCCGCTGAGCCGGATGGACTGCTCCGGCGGCGGCGCTCCGCCGCTGGACGCCGCAAACGCCAGGGCGCCGGGCGCCACCTGAAAGGAAACGGGTATGTTTTCGACTACCCGGATGCGGTCATTGCCCAGGTCGGAGATATACATCCGGCCGGCGGCCTCCACGACGACTTTTTCCGGAAAGTTCAGGCGGGCAAGAGTTGCCGGCCCGCCGTCCCCGGCGAATCCGCGTCCTTGGCTGGCCACCGTCTCGATGACTCCGCCGCGTGTCACGCGCCGGATGCGATGGTTGCCCTCGTCGGCGATGAGAAGGTTTCCGGCGCCGTCGAAGCCGAGCCCCGCCGGAGAATTCAGAGACGCCGCGATGGCCGGGCCGCCATCGCCTCCGGCCCCGGCGCGGCCGTCCCCGGCGAGGGTGAAGATCGTGCCATCGGAAGTTACTTTTCGGATCCGATGGTTGCCGCTGTCGGTGACGTAGAGGTCACCGGCCGAATCCACGGCCACCCAACGGGGAGAATTCAAGGAGGCCATCAGAGCCGGCCCGCCGTCGCCTGAGAAGCCGTTTTGGCCATTGCCGGCCACCGTGCGGATGATGCCGTCCGGCGTGACCCGGCGAATGCGATGGCTGACGGGATCGGCGATATAGAGGCTGCCATTGCGATCGAAGGCGATCCCGGCGACATTGATGTTGGCAAGAGTGGCGGGGCCGCCGTCCCCGGAAAAACCGCCCTGGACGGGAATGCCCGCAACGGTGGCCACTGTTCCGTCCGGCCGGAGGCGGCGAACCCGAGCGCACCCCGGCTCAGAGAAGTGGACCCCACCGGAGGGGTCCACGGCCACATCGAGCGGCACCATGATGGAACCTTGCGCTGGAAGGTGATCTGCGCCGCAGGCAGACGTTCCAGTGCCCGCAACAGTGAAAATCCTGCCGCCGGGCGTGATCCTCCGGAGGCGGTAGTTGTCCCGCTCCACGACCAAGAGGTTCCCTGCCGAATCGAGCGCCAGACCGCTCGGACTGTAGAGGAACGCGCTTGCCGCGGGACTGCCTTCGGGAACGACGCGAAAACCGCCTTTGCCGGCGAACGTAGAAATGATTCCGGCGACGTTCACCCTCCGGATGCGCCCGGAACGGTCGGCGATGTACAGGTTGCCGGCGGTGTCGAGAGCCACGTCGTCGGTGAACAGAAACGAAGCGGCAATCGCCGGGCCGCCGTCGCCGGAGAAGGCCGTCTGGCCGTTGCCCGCCACGGTAGTGATTCTGCCTTGGGGATCGACCTTTCGAACGCGATTGCCGGCGGCAATTACGACGTTGCGGGCCCCATCCACAAACACGCGAGTCGGAAAATTGAGATCGGCATTGGCGGCCGGCCCGTTATCCCCGGAGAATCCCCGCTGGCCGGTGCCCGCAAAGGTATTGACAGTGCCATCGCGGGTGACCTTGCGGATCCGGTGATTGTCCCGGTCGGCGATGTACAGGTTGCCGTCGCTATCGACCTCCACGCCAAAGAGCGTCCGAAACGAGGCGGCCAGGGCCGGGCCGCCGTCGCCGGAGTAGCCGAGCTGCCCGTTGCCCGCTACCGTCGTAATAATGCCGTCAGGGGTGACTTTCCGGACGCGCTGGCCGGCGGCGATATACAGGTTGCCGGCGGCGTCGACGGTGACGTCGTTGGGGGAGCTCAGCGACGCGTTCACGGCCGGCCCGCCGTCGCCGGAAAACGCGTTCCGGCCGTTGCCGGCCGCCGTCGTGATGATCCCGTCCGGCGTTACCTTGCGGATGCGGTGGTTGTTGCGGTCGGCGATGAACACGTTGCCGGCCGCGTCCACCGCAACGCCATACGGGAACCACAGGGCGGCGTTGGCGGCCCGACCGCCGTCGCCGCTAAAGCCGATCAGGCCGTTGCCGCCAATCACGGTGATGATTCCGGCGGCGTCCACTCGCATCACCATCGAGTTCAGCTCGTCAGCGATGTAGACGTTGCCTTGCCGGTCCACAGCGACGCCCCGCGGCGCGCCCAGCGGGGCGTCGGTGGCGGGCTTCCCGCTGCCGGGAAAGATCCACTCGATGCCCGCAAAGGTCGTCATGATGCCCTGGGACCAAACGACCCCCGTCGCCGCAAGCGCCAGCACGCAGAACCGCATCCCTTCGAGTCCCTCTTGGGCAGGAATTATCGCAGAAGTGGGCCGCTGCAAATTTGCACCTGGGCTATGTCCGGCAGAATCAACGACTTGCCCCGGGGTATCGCTAGAGCCTGGCGGGTCTTGGCTGCCAGACCCCACCGGGCACAAGGAAGGGGTAGGTGGCGTAGGGCGCGGCGTCGGGCAACAGATCGGCGCGCTCCCCTGGCGCCGTCCGGGCCAGAAAGTTACCGGCGTCTCCAGGCGTCGTGGGATACTGGAGGCTAGCGTGATGCAGTGGGGCGGTAGCTCAGCTGGTAGAGCAACGGCCTTTTAAGCCGTGGGTCGCGGGTTCGAGTCCCGCCCGCCTCACCAAAGAATCAGCGACTTACAGATTTCCTACTACGGCCAGAGGGCCAACGGGGGGCCAGGTGCAATGAAACAACCCGCGCGGGAAGCGGCTCGGACGGCACCTGTGCATGGGGAGACTCACAGCATAACCATCCCGGCAACGCCACCTCGCGGTTCCTGCTGCACATCCTGGCGGCCTTTGCGGAACTGGAGCGGGAGATTATCCGGGAGCGGGTCCTGGCGGGATGCGGGCGCAAGAATCAACGCTAAACTATTATATACTTGAAAAACCATTAACGACGATAAGGACGATCCGGGCCTCGACTTCCCCGGCTTCGGACCGCACTCGCTCCGGCGCGCCAACATCACGTGGCGGCAGGAGGTCGGCGGCAGCAGTATCGAGACGAGCAAGATCGCCGGTCACGCCAGCACCGCCATCACGGAGGAGTACACGCTGGTCGGCCTGCAACGCCAGGACGAGCTCACGCGACTGATCCAGACCAAGCGAGCCAAGGCCGCGGCCCAAGGCAAGGCGGGCGCAGGAGCGCCACCCGTGACGCCGGGACTGGTGGCACAACGGGCGCGGGCGCGCGTCGCACGGACGGCCCGCAAGGAGCGCAAGGCCAAGGTTGTGTGATTTCGGCGCCTACTGGTTCAATGATCGCCGGCACCCGCCTCGACGATGTTCATCGTTAGTCGCGCAATGTCCCTGCCTCGGATAGCGAAGCTCTGCATGGTGGACGAATCGACAAACCGAACGGGGGAAGAGCGCCGCCAGAGAAGTGGACCGCCCGGCCAAAGACCGGCCTCGCTCATCTCGGCGGATGGGCCAAACAACTGCAGATCGCTCTCTTCGGCGAATAGCTCCGTGCCGTCTACCACCAGCGCAGAGCGTTTCATGTCCTTCGCGAAGTACGCAAGATGGCGGCCGTCGGGGCTGAACACAGGGTCACTCACGTCCGCATAGCCTTTCTGCTCGGAGCCGTCAACAACCATGAATGACTTCTCATCCGGCGAGCGAGTGAGTCGAAACGCGTGTCTCTTCCCGTCGGGGCTGAAGATGATCGGGCCGATTGGGTCGTAGAAGTTCTTCGACTGCGTCTGCGCAATCTCCTTGCCGCCAACAACGGCTACCCATGTGGTCTGTTTGTCGAGCACCGGCCTGCCGTTCTTCGCAACGGTGAGGTTCTTCCCATACGAATAGGCCACCACGCCGTCGTTGTTGACCGAAAGGAACGCTCCAGGCGGGCCAGGCAGAACCTGTTCGATACCGTCGATAACGGCGACGCATTTGTCCCCGCAGGTAAGATAGTACGGAATCTGCGAGCCTCCAAACCGGGCACCCCTTTGCGTCACCGCGACGCCGCCGTGGGAAGCGAAATAGGCCACGTGCTTCCCGTCCGGGCTGAAGCGGGGTGCACTAGCCCAACCGTACTTGGTGCCCTCCACTCCATCGACAACAATGAACTGTTTTCCTTCGCGCTTGGCCTGGAAACCCAGCCTTCCATTGGCACCGAATGCCGGAGAACCTAACGCCTCGTATTGCGCTTCCTTCCCCTCAGGAGCGCCGCTCCCAATCATCACCCATTGCTTGTCACGCACCGCCACGTAGACCAGCCTCTGCCCGTCAGGGCTGAATGCAATTCCGCCAATCTGTTCGTATTCCTTCCCTTCCTGCCCGTCTGCCACAACGAACGCGAGCTTTCCCCGCGTCGCGCGGTAGGCAAGCCTCTTTCCGTCGGGGCCGCCGAACACGGGTTGACCAACGAAATCCGAGTCCCTCCGGGAGTACTGCATTGACATCAGGGGCGCTTCGTAGCGTTGGCCGGGCACACCGTCCAAGACGACGAACCGCTGCCTGGCTGTGGCTCCCCCGGAGTCGGCCGCATATGCCGTGTGGGCTCCGTCCCGGCTGAAGATTGGCCAGTGGTTTACCGGGTGGTCTTGCTTGACGTTGTCGACCCAGAGGCTCTGCCCGTCAGAAGGCCTCCTCCGCCCATCCATGAAGGCAATGTGCAGACAGCCCTCGTCCACGACCGGGGGAGGATAAAACGACCCTATTAGTCTTCGACTACCGGGGAACGGGTGGTTGATCCACCACCGGGGTGCCTTCCCGAGGGGCGCTTCTTGTGTTTTCAATTCCAGCTTCCCGGCTGGGGGAGTTCCAAGAAGGAGAGGGGCCAATAGTACCAAGCCAGCTAAAATGGCGGTCACCACCCCAGCAGCCACTAGTCCTACGTTTCGCGGTCGACGCTCCATCGAGCACCTCGCATTGCAATCCAAGATTCGAAAAGATCACAGCTCTCAGCCAGGACTTCCGTTTTGGCTTACTTCACCGCCTTCGATTGTACACCCAATTGCATAGTTTCAGTTATAAATCAATTGGGCGTCCGAGGCGAGTTGTCGAGTTCGGCCGACTGCCGGCACTGGATCACGCACAGCGGGGTGAGCGGCGGCCGGAGACGTTCGCTTTTCTGGGATTCAGTCACTACTGTGGGCGAACTCGGGACGGGCGTTTCGTGGTAAAGCGCAAGACGCAGAGCAAGCGGCTGACGACGAAGTTGAAGTCGCTGTGGACGGAAGCACGGCGCCGCTACGTATACTCCGGTCCGCGACCAGCATCGGTGGCTCACTCAGGTGGAGCGCGGCCACTATGCCTACTACGGATTGCCGAGCAACTTTCGTTCCATGCGCGGCTATTATCAGCAGGTGAAACGAATCTGGTTTTGCGCCCTACGGCGTCGAAGCCAGCGTTGGATAACCTGGGAAGCTTCGCAGCACTGCTGGCCCGTTTTCCCCTCCCCACACCTCGGATTACTCATCGCTGCGTTTGGTCACCTCGGGAGCAGCCGTATGCGGGAAAGCCGCACGTACGGTTCTGTGAGGGCGAAGCCGAATGGCCGAGCTACTCGACCATCCCCCCGATGAAGAATCTGAGCAGTTCGCAGACAGTCCGGTCATTTCTGTCTGCGGAGGGGCGACGCCAGCGAAAACAATGGCGAGGAGCGGCAGCCAGAAGGACCGTCCGCCATAGAAGTAGTTTCGGTGCGTTCATTCGACCCGCACCACAACGCCGCCCGGCGAGCGGGCGCCGGCGATCTCCGCGGTCACCTCAACGTCACCTGCGACCCCCTCGGGGACTACCACGTTGACCTGCACCAAACCCGCAGCCACAGTGCCGGCATACTCAACAGCGGCGGCCGCCCTGCCGAAGCGCACTGTGACGAGTTGGGATAGTAGGATCGGTTCGGGGATCAGTCGGCCTGCCGGCGAGGGCTCGAACCCTGAACCGAACAGCAGTAGTCTTCCGCCGGGTTGCACCGGCCGCGTCCCCGGCACGACGGAGGGATCGCCAGCCACTACGCCGTCCGGATGCACGGCGGCCAAGAAGAGCTTTCCGCCGGCGGCATAGGTGAAGAAGCCAGGCGCGTAGCGGCGCAACTCAGCTTGGACCGGCTCGCTGAGCTCGAGGCCGCGCGCCACTTGCACCGTCACCGGGCCGAAGGCGGTGTCGTCGGGCGCCTGCACATTGAGCTGGCCCGGGCTGATGTAGTACACCGCCGCGGGCTTGCCGTTGATTGTGACTCGCACGCCGTCGAGCGACTCGGGCAGCCTGCCCACGACGATCTCGTCTCCGCGCCAGGTTCGAGTCGATCCCGCCAGGTTCCTTCCGAGGATCGTTACCCATGCCCCGGGCACGATGCCCGGCAAGAAAGTCGGCCCGTGCACCACCCCCGCCGTGGATTCGATGGCGGGGCGGATGCCGGCCTCAAAACTGGGATACAGATCGTGCTGCGGGAAGGACCTGACCTGCCCAAGCGCGCGCCACACGCCGTTATCGATATCGGCTTGCAGAGGGCCCTCGTTTTGCGGACGCATATTAAACAGCACCGCCCACGAGTAGCCGTGATAGGTGCGAACCAGCAGCGTGACCGTTCCAGGCAGCGATCCGCCGTGCCACCAGTTGGCATCGCCCGCGGTGGGGCGCACCAAGAAGCCCATGGCGTAGTAGGCGGCGGAATCCACCCAGAGGGGCGCCGGCGGGCGAGCGGTGAGCTGGCTCACGGACGCGGCCGTGAGCAGGCGCGCGCCTCGACGGCCGTCCACGGCGTCGCTGAATCGCACCAGATCGACAGCCGAGGCGATCCATCCACCGTGCGCGTCCATGGCCTCGAGGTGAAATCCGCCGTAGGGAGACGGGACCGGACCCGGCACGCCAGGAAAGACCGAAGCTGCCAGCGGCGCTCCAGGATAGTCGTAATACTTCACTTCGCCCGAAGCGCGGTTTGCTGCCAGGCTGCGCCCGATGCGCATTCGCGTGATGCCGGTGGGCGTCAGAATCGCGCCGCGCACGTAGTCCTCGTAACTTATGCCGGTGAATTGTTCGATGATGCGCCCGAGTACACAGTACCCGAAGTTGGAGTAGGCGTAGCGCGAGCCGGGCGCAAAATCGAGGCGCTGGCCGAGCATGTAGCGGATGACCGTCTCGCACGAGGCGGGCGCCGGCGCGCCCACCGCCTGCGCCGCGATTAGCGGCCGGAACATGGGGTCGAAGCTCGCCTCGCGGTCCCATCCTCCGGCGTGATAGAGGAGTTGCCGCACCGTGATCGAGGCGAGGCGCGGGTCGACGGCCGCGCCCGGCGGCGGCTGCAAGTAAGAGAGCAGATCGAAGGCCCGCACCTCGAGATTCAGCCGGCCCTCTTCGACCAGCTTCATGACGGCGACCGCAGTAATCGGTTTCGAGACGCTGGCAATGCGAAACAGCGACTCCGGCTGCATAGCCGTGCGCGCGTCGCGGTCGGCCCAGCCGTATCCGTGCGCCAGCAGCAGGCGCCCGTTTCGGGAGATGGCGAATGCGCCGCCGGGAACCCGGTACTGACGCATCAGATCGGTCATCAGACGATCGAACGGCGCCAGTTCCGGCGCCTCGCGCCCCGTGATGGGGATGGGATCTGCGGTTTGGGCGGAAAGGGCTTGGACTACGATCAACGCGAGGGTAGGCCGAACACACTTCATGGGTAGGTGCCCGGGTCAGTGTACTTGAGTCGGAAGAGCCATGCAAGAAGTTCCTGCGTAGGCTGCGTGGGCCCAAGAAGCAAACCCATCAAAGCATCCACAAGCGCCCAAGATCCGTCCTTCGCTGAGCTTTGTCGGCCCACGAGAAAGACCGCGGCGGGATGAGAGCGGGCCGAAGAAGCCGCGCCGGGCACAGTGGCGGCGGTCAACGGCGACAGACCGGGTCGAGCATCAGCGGCTCCGATCATCCGGGATTTCCATTTTGGGTCCCCGGACGGTTGGAGTATGTGGGCAGTTATTGTTTTGTCAGCGTCAGGGGGCGCGTGATGACCCTGTCGAGCATCGGGGTGCCGTCGATCGAAAATGTGCCCGTCGCGGTGCCAGTGGCCGTTGCATTTCCCGTATACGGGTTCGCCGCAGTCCCCCCGCCGGCGATGGTGGCGGTGACCCTTCCAGTAATAGTCACAGTCCAAACGCAGGATCCCGAGGTCCCGGTTGTCGTACCCGTGAAGTTGCCGGCGTAGGTTCCGTTCGTGGTACCGACCACGACGATGGTGACCGGCTGGCAGATCGAGCTTCCGGCGGTATCTACCGCGCAGACACGGAACGTGGTCGTGCCCGCCACGCTAGGAGTGCCCCTCAAGAGGCCGTTCAGGTTCAGCGACAGCCCAAACGGCGGGAACCCTCCCTCCGTCTGGAAGTGATAAGGCGGGGACCCTCCCGTCGGATCGGTCGTTGGCGGGAATGTTCCGCAAAGCGCTGTGGTGCTCGAAGGGGTGGGCTTGCAGAACGAATACGAGTACGGAACGCCTACAGTGCCGTCTGGAAGCACGGAATCCGGCCTGAAGGACAGAGGGCCGCCGGGGGATCTTAGAGCAAAGTCGGCGGTGACCGCTTTGTTGCTATCCATGGCCAGCGTGCAATTCCCGGTTCCGCTGCACGCGCCTCACCACCCGGTGAAGATTGAATCAGTATCCGGAGTTGCCGTGAGTGTTACATTCGTGCCCCTCGCGAACGTTGCGGCGCAGGTGGAACCACAGAAAATTCCCACAGGTGAAGAACTCACCCTACCCGTACCATTCCCACTCTTGGTGACTGTGAGGGTTAGACGGCTAGAGGGGATCGGATTGGGTACGAAGCGACCGACCTCGTCCACAGTCTGCGGAATGGTCGGCAGGCCGCCCACGGAGCGCAGTCGCGCCGCCGTCATGATGGCTTGCACCAGCTCGCCTGTCGTCACTGTGCGAAACTGCTGTGCGACTTGTGCGGCCAGGTTCGCCACGGCCGGACCAGCAAACGACGTACCATTCGCCGTACAGCCTCAGGAAGCGCAGTTCCTCTCCCCGCAAACGGTAGGATTTGCGGATCAGCCCCAGGGCGAGCGTCCGCATGAGGTGGTTCAGGCGGGGAAGCAGCGGACCAGCTCGAGGGCCTGCAGGTGCACGTTCGGCAAGCCGGCTTCCCGGAAGTGATACGTCCCGCGCTCGACCCGGGTGGGCCCGCCGCAGGCGCTGCATGCCAACTTTTTGCTCATGATCTCCTCCGTCTCGTGGCCCGTTTTCACGTCGTGCTCGGGGCGTCGTAGATCGCCCCGCCCTGGAGGACCTTGCCGGCATCTTCCATGCCCAGGTCTTCGCCGGCCAGCTCCTCCCGGAAATGCTTGCCGGGCCGGACGATTCCTTCCTCCAGGCAATGATGCAGCAGGTCCAGCGCCTCTTGCTTCGCCAGCGGCTTACTGCCCATGTTGGTAATTTACCAAGTTAGGTCCGCGATGAACACAGACGAGCGCCTCCGGTTTTACCAGACGCTGGCCCGCTACCAACCTGAGGAGTTGCTAGGTGTGGGAATCGCGTTGCCGGCGCTAGGGCGTCCGCCGGCGTTGCCGGTCAGCAACCCTGCCCAGAACCTGCCTTGACATCCAAAGGAGTCGGGTGTATGTGAGTAGATGCTGGCCCAGTCCCAGAGGTCTGGAGAGGAGGCTGCTCAGATGCCGGATCGGCTCAGAGGCGCGAGGATGGCTTTCGCTCGGGCCGCCGTGGCGGCGCTCCTCCCGCTGGCGGTGGCCACGGCTGCTGCTCAGGCCCGGCCCTACAAGGCCCCGCGTACCGCCGACGGGAAGCCCGACTTGAGCGGTATTTGGCAGGCCCTCGGGACAGCACATTGGGATATCGAGGGTCACGCGGCGCGGCCGGGACCAGTGGTCGCCCTGGGCGCGGCCGGCGCTGTTCCCGCGGGGCTGGGGGTGGTGGAGGGGGGGGAAATCCCTTACCAGCCGTGGGCGGCGGCAAAGAAGAAGGAGAATGCCGGGAACTGGCTGGCCGCGGACCCGGAGATCAAGTGCTACCTGCCGGGTGTGCCGCGCGCCACCTATATGCCCTTTCCCTTCCAGATTGTTCAGACCCCCAAGTCCATCCTGATGACCTACGAGTTTGCGAGCGCCAGCCGCGTCATCCACATGGATAAGCCGGGTTTCGAGAGTCCGTTCGACACCTGGATGGGGCACTCGCGCGGCCGGTGGAAGGGGGAGACGCTGGTGGTCGACGTGACGAGTTTCAACGACCAGACCTGGTTCGACAGGGCCGGGAATTTCCATAGCGACGCTTTGCACGTGGTCGAACTCTACACCGCCATCCGCCCGGACGCTCTGCTGTACGAGGTCACCATCGAGGACCCGAAGGTGTTTACGCGACCCTGGAAGATGAGCATGCCCCTCTATCGTCGCCTGGAAAAGAATGTTCAACTGTTGGAGTTCAAGTGCGTGGAGTTCGTGGAAGAATTGATGTATGGGCCCCTTCGCAAGAAGCTGGCCAACTGAAAGGGGGCCTCGGATGAGCCAACTTGTTCTTACAGCCGTGATCGTGATGTTCGTGCTGGCGCCAGCGCCCATCGCCGGCCAGGCCTCCAGCGCCCGGGCCAAGACGCCGGCCGCTCGGGGCGCCTGGACTCCGCCACGCACAACGTGGGGCGCGCCGGACCTACAGGGAATCTGGGACTTCGCCACTATTACGCCCATGGAACGACCCAAGGAGCTGGCGGGGAAAGAGGTTCTAACGGCGGAGGAAGCAGCTGAGTTCGAAAAACGAACCCTCGAACAGCGGAATCCGGACCGTCGCGACGGAGGCTCCCAAGCCGACGTGGGGCGCGCTTATAACCAATTCTGGTGGGACTATGGAACCAAGGTCATAGGAACGAAGCGAACCTCCCTGGTTGTGGACCCGCCGGATGGACGAATCCCTCCCTTGACGCCGCAGGCGAGGCAGAGAGCGGAGACCCGCGCCGAGGTCCTGCGACGTCCCGCTGCCGGCCCAGAGGACCGAAACTTGTGGGAGCGTTGCATCCTGGGGGGCAACGCCGGACCGCCGATGGTTTCCGGCGCCTACAACAATAATGTGCAGATTTTTCAGACTCCGGAACAGGTGGTGATTCTCAACGAGATGATCAACGATGCTCGCATCGTCCCCCTGGACGGGCGTCCGCATCTTCCGCCCAGCCTCCGCCAGTGGAGGGGGGATTCGCGCGGCCGCTGGGACGGCGATACCCTGGTCGTCGACACCACGAATTTCAGGGACCCGACCAACTTCCGGGGATCCCGCGCCACCCTGCATGTGGTGGAACGCTTCACGCGCGTGGCTGCCGACACGCTCCTGTATGAATTCACGGTCGACGATCCGCAGACCTGGACCAGACCGTGGTCAGCCGCCATGCCCATGACGAAGACGGAGGCGCCGATCTTTGAGTACGCGTGTCACGAAGGGAATTACGGCATGGTCAACATCCTCACCGGAGCTCGCGCCGGAGAGAAGGCGGCCGAGGAAGCCGCCAAGACGGGATCGAGGTGAGAGGTGAATCGAATGCAGAACAAGGTATCCGTCTTGGTAGCCGGCGCCGGTTTGCTTCTGCTTCTGGTCGCGCCGCCGGCGCTGGCGCATCACGCCTTTGCGGCGGAATTTGACGCCAACCGGCCGGTCCGGCTGAAGGGGGCGGTCACCAGGATGGAATGGATCAATCCCCATGCCTGGATCCACATCGACGTGAAGAAGCCGGACGGCAAGGTGGAAAAGTGGATGATCGAAGGCGGCACGCCGAACACCTTGCTCCGGCGAGGCTTTACCAAGCATTCCCTGCTGCCGGGAACCGAGATTGTCGTCGACGGGTATCAGGCCAAGGACGGGTCGATGAAGGCCAACGGCCGGGATCTCACGCTTCCAGATGGACGAAAGGTCTTCATGGGTTCGTCCGGCACCGGCGCCCCAAGAGACGGCAAAGACCCGACAGAAGTGAAGAAATAGACTACCCGGAAAAACCGATCCATCGTCCGGAGGCCCCCACACCGGACCACAGGATCAACGAGACCGCCGCCACCAGCTTGCCCCGCCATGGCCTCAGGCCGGCCTCCGCCGCCGCCACTCTGCGGCGCACCGTGAAAGTAAAGACCATCGCCGGGAACAGGAACGTCATCTTCGACCAAAATGCGGGGCTGTAGTAGCACTTGATGGCCTCGGACGCGAACAAGAGAATCCCCGAGACCACCATCACGACCAGGCCGCCGACCAGCCACGGTTGCGCCTCCCGCGCCAGCAGCCGAACCGGCTGGCGCCGCAATCCCAAGCCCAGCAGACGCAGATCGACCACCAGGATGGCTCCGCCGATCAAGGCCAGGGCAAGGAGATGGAACGACTCGATGACCGGAAACAGCCACAGTGACCCGCGTATCGCGCCGCCCACCGCCGAGTTTTCGCACCACTCGAAGTAGGGCAACAGTGACATTTCGGGACCTCCTAATGGACGCCGGGCGGATCGAACCAGTTATAGGCGATCATTCGTCCCGCGACGACGATGCCGGCCCACAGAACCAGGGAGAGGCCGGCCGCCACCCGGGCCCCCTTGGGCGGGACCGGATCCAAGTCCCACTCCCCCACCCGACGATACACCCTGGCGTGAAAAACCCACACATTCAAGGCCGCCCCCAGCAGCATCGCGACCTTGATCCGAAAGAAGATATTCAGGTAGGTTCTCACCGGAATGGCATAGAACAGAAGCGCCCCGCTGAGGAGCATCAGCGCCAAGCCCGCCACGGTCCACGGCACCAGCCGGGCGACGACCTCCGAGACACGCACCTGCCGCATGGTCACACCCAGCAGGCGCAGGTCCAGCATCACCGCCGTCCCGAGAAACAGGCACAAGGTCAGAACATGGACCGATTCGACGATGGGATACACCCACAGCGATTCGTGCAGCGCGATACTCCACGGTGTCTTCTCCAGCCACTGGCAGAAACCAATGAGAGACACTCCTGGGCAACCTCCCTCCCTCTTACAACAGCAAGTCAAAAGGCAAAAGTCAAAAGGCAAAAGTCAAAAGTGAAAACCGCGTGCGCGAATTCCTGCTCTCACTCTTGTGTCACGCACCCGGCATGGCGCCTCCACAGATCTCGCGCCGGGGGCACTTTTGACTTTTGCCTTTTGACTTTTGACTTGCCTTTATCACCGTCCAAGCACCATGACTCCCCAAGGCCGGTCACCCACCTTGATCTTCCGCATCACTCTTCCCGCGGCGGCGTCCACGACCGAGACGTCGTTGGAAGGCCCGTTGGCCGTGAACAGCAGTTTCTCATCCGGAGAAAGGGCCATCCCCCAGGGGCGCTCCCCGACTTCGAAGGACGCCAGGATTTTCTCGGTGGAGGTTTCGACCAGCACCACTTTCCTGCCGCGGCCAGTGCTGACATAGAGCCGCGAGCCATCCCGGGACATCGCCAGGCCCATCGGCCTCAGACCCGCGCCCAACGGAATCGTGCGCGTCGCTTCCCGCTTGGCGGTGTCGATCACCGACAGGGAGGCGTCATTCTCATTGGTGACGTAGGCGCGCGACCCGTCGGGCAGGAAGGCGATGCTGCGCGGGCGCCGCCCGACCTTGACGGTCTTGACCACTCTGGCCTCCGCAATGTCCACGACCGCCACTGTACCGTCGTTCTCCGAGGTAACATAGACCCACCTGCCGTCGGGGCTTACCGTCACCCCTTCCGGCTCATCTCCGGTGGCGATGGTACGCAGCACCTGGCCCCGCGCCGCGTCGACAAAGCTCAGGCCCCCGGCGTCTTCATTCGAGACGTACAGGAGGCCGTCGGTTCCGACGGCGAACTGCTCCGGATCAGAGCCTGCGGGAATCTTCCGGAGCATCCGGTTCTGCGCCACCTCCACGATGCCGATGCCATCCGCGCTCCGGTCAGGCGGCGGCAAGGTGCTCTCATCGACTCCCGGAGGCGCGAACGGAGAACCGCTCAGCGCCACAAAGATCAGCGTTCGGTCGTTGCTGGGATGGAGGCCCCGCGGGCGCTTGCCGAGCGGGATGGTCGCCAACGCTTCCATGCGCTCCGGATCGATCACCGTCAGGTCGCCGGAGGCCTCGTTGCTCACGTAGACCCGGTAGGAAGGCTCCCGGCGGCGGCAGCCGCCCGCCACCAGCGCCAGCAGAAGAAGGGACCACGCCGGGCTTGGCAACCGGATCAAGGAGTTGACACTATATCATGGGTGTGCGACATCCCGCGCGATTGTCATCCCGAGCGAAGCGACTGTCATCCCGAGCGCGCGATTGTCATCCCGAGCGAAGCGAGGGATCTGCTGTTGTATGACACTAGGCTGACTTCTGCCGTCCGGTCATCTCCCGAGGTAAGTTTCGATGCGGTTGGGATGACGAGAGCTAGTTTTCCAGCACGGCGTCCATGGTGGGGGGGGCGCCCTCGTTCCGGAACAGCTTATGATATAGATAGTAGGCGATGAGGCTGGGGCGGTTTACGGCCCCGGTGCGGTGCATCAACTGCTGGATCGCCGAGGCCACCACGCTCTCGTGGATACCGATGGTGTTGGCGATCTCGCGGTTCGAGCGACCGCAGGTCATCAGCATCAGGATGCGCTGCTCGCGGGAGGTGAACTTGGCCCAAGGGTCGTTCTCCGCGCCGGTCTTGGGAAGGAACTCCACCATCTGGATCAGGTCCAGGTAGCGGCCCAGAATGTGCGGCGGGATCCAGGTGCCCCCGGAGGACAGTCGCCGGATGGCGGAGGCCAGGCTGTCGCCGGAGGTGTTCAGGTCCAGGTAGCCGCGGGCGCCCGACTCCAGCAGGATCATGGTCACCGAGTCGTCCTCGGCCGAGCCGATGATCAGGAATTGCAGGTGCGTGAAGCGGGACTTGACCTTCGAGACCGTGTCGGCCAGCTCCGGCCCGTGTTTGTCCGAATCGGTCATCACCACGTCGGCATTTTGGTAGACGTCGTCCGGAACGTCCTCCAGCATGCGATTCTGGCTCCACCCGATGACGATGTCGCGCTCCGACTGCAAGCGATTCTTCACTTCTTCGAAGAACTTCACGTCATCGTCGACCAGCAGCACCTTTGCCGAATTCGCGGCCACTCCGCCTCCTCCTCAGGCTTCCTTCAGCCCTTACACGTAAGATAACACCCCGGAACGTACCGTGTCTCTCGGCAAATACACTTACTACCGTGGTGATATCCCGGCGGGCGAGTTACTGGCGGCGGGACTCGGCGGGCCCCACCAGCGCCAGCAGGAGTGTCAATAGTACCATCCCCGCTAATATTGTCGGCACCAGCATGCAGCGTTCGCTTTCAGCACCGGGTTGTTGCACCTGGGCTGCCATTGTGCTTATCGGCCCCCCAAACCGCAGCTTAGAGGAGAAACTTCAACAAGATAGCGACCGCAGCCGGTCCGGGCGAGCGCCAGGCGTCGGTTGCAGTGTAGGCAAATCCTGACACAGTGGCTGTGGCATGTGGGGCGGCGCCCAGGCCGGCGCCCCCGGCTGCGGCCCAGGGGGGCCGCCCCACAAGAAACTATGCCTGTGTTACCGGCCAGGCTGGGCCCAGACCCGCCCTGGCTTTGGGAGTCCGGTAACCGAGCACCCGGATCCGCACGGCCGCGCCGGCCGGGATGAGCAGCGCCTCCGCGCCGGCCGGGCTGGGCGGCTGCCGGCCATCATCGTACTCCCGAACGGGCAGATCGATGATCTTGAGGCCGTCAGCAAACACGTCGAACTTCCACTTCGTCGAGCCGCTGGATCCGTCCTGACGGACGACAATCTTGTCCAGGCGAAGGTGGAGGCCCTGCGGCTTTCGGGTCAGCGCGAACACAAAGACAAAATCCCCGTTTCGGCGATCGGACCCCGCCTGCACCTGGACTTGCCGCGTCATAACCGATTGCCCACCCAGGCTCGAAGCCACTTCCGCGGCGCCTTCAACGGTTGCCACCTTCTGGTAATCCACAATGCCCCTGAAGAGCTGCTGGACGCCGAGCGGCGCTCCCCAGGATTCCATGGTGAGCTTGAGCGATCGAGTCTCGCCCGGCGTAAGCTCCAGCAGGACTTCGGCGATGCGGTAGCCCGGGGCCTTGACGTAGATCACGAAGGAACGCCCGGCCTGGAGCGAGAAGCGAATCCGGCTGCTGGCAAACACCGAGCGGGCTTCGATCGAACGGCTGGCGGCGTCCTGGATCTCCAGGGTCACTTCCGGAATCGGTTTTCCGCTGTCGGCTTCCACCGTCAGGTCGACGGCCGCCTGGTCGGGGGGCGGCGCCGGCGCCGGCCAGGCAATCGGCCGAAAAGCGATGGCGCCGTTTCCCGGCGGCTTTTCGCCCGGGGCGGCGCCGTTTCCCGGCGGCCCAGTCTGGTTCACTGCCGGCGCCGCCTGTGGTGGAGTGGAGGTCATGACAAACGACAGGATGCCGGCCCCGAAAGCCAAAGCGGCGTCCGCGGTCTTCATTCCGCGGATCAAGCAGATCAAGCCCGCCAGCACGATCACAACCAGCGCCGCGATCCAGGTCTGGTCCGGGATCCACCGGAAGGTAGTGGCCAGGGAATTTGCAATCCTCTTGACAGCGGAGCTGTCACCCTTGGCCAGCCCGTCCGCCATAACCGCCACAAATCCGCCCAGGCACCCCGACAGAAAAACGCCGCCTCGCCTCCACAACTGTTTGGAATCGGGCATGGCTGCCCTCCTTCCTGCTAGCCTAGATTCTAACCTGGAAAGTCTGAGAATTCGTCTCTCAGAAAGCGGGCGCCGCTCCCTTACGGTCGCGGCTCGGAAGCAGTACAATGAAAGACTTGGCGCTGCCCTAACACCTGGACCAGGCAAGTCCTGCGCCCTACCATGTTGCCTCGAGCGAAACCTCCCCCCAAACAATGGATAGAACCAGGAGGTTGAACGAACTCGATGACAAAGCGTTTCTTGAGCAGCGCCGTGAGCCGGCGCGGATTCCTTGGCGCCGCCGGGGCCGTGGTTCCTGCTCTGAGGGCGGATGCGGGTGGGCCGGGTGCACAGGGCGAGTTAGGCCCGCTGGGTGCACAGCAGCGCCGCGCTCAGGCTTTCCACGTTCGGATGGAGGCGGCCCGGCTCCAAAAAGACCTGCCTCTGCCCGAGCAAATCAATAACGGCGACGAACTCCTGTATTCGAACCGGATCGGCAGTTTCTCCAAGGGGCTTCCGCACAATAGCCTCGGCGAGGTGGACTTGAACGCCTACCACCTGTTGCTCCTGGCGCTGTCGAGCGGACAGCCGTCCGATTTCGAAAACATTCCAATGGGTTCTCCCGACCCGGCGCGCCAGCTCAAGCTGGTGAACCCTCAGGCCGGGCTGGCCTTCGAGCTGGAGGGAGCCGATTCCCATCATCTCGCCCAGCCGCCGGCGCCTCGATTCGCCAGCGCCGAAACCGCAGGCGAAATGGTCGAGCTTTACTGGCAGGCGCTCGCCCGGGACGTGCCCTTTGCCGAGTATGGGACGACGTCGCTCGCCCAGGCGGCGGCCGCCGACCTGAGCCGGCTTTCCGATTTTCGTGGTCCCAAGGTCGGCGGGCGGGTGGTCCCCTCTACGCTCTTCCGCGGCTACACGGCCGGCGACCTGGTGGGGCCCTATGTCTCCCAGTTCCTGCTTCTCCCCATACCCTTTGGGGCGCAATGGATCGACCAGCGGATGCGGACTGCTATGGCGGGCGTGGATTACGCCACATCTTACTCAGACTGGCTGGCGCTGCAGAACGGACGGGCCCCCGAGTCAGCGGACCGATATGACGGGGTGCGCCGGTATATCCGCAACGGCCGTGATCTGGCCACCTGGGTCCACCGCGACGTGCTTTTTCAGGCTTACTTCAACGCCTGTCTCATCCTGCTGGCCCCGCCGGATCCGACCGATACAGCAAGCGGCGGAGGCATCGGGGCCCCTCTGAGTCTCACCAATCCTTACAATACTTCGCGCAATCAAGTCGGCTTCGGCACGCTGGGCGCGCCTTACATCAGCACCCTGGTCGCGGAGGTCGCCACCCGGGCGCTCAAGAGCGTCTGGTTCCAGAAGTGGTATGTCCACCGCCGCCTCCGCCCCGAGGCTTACGCGGGCCGGATTCACAATCTGCTGCTCGATTCCCGCCTGGACTACCCCATCCACCGCGAGGCTTTGAAAACCAGTGCGATCAAGGAAGTGTTCGCGCGATTCGGCAGCTACCTGCTGCCCCAGGCGTATCCGGAAGGCTGCCCGCCGCACCCCTCCTACGGGGCGGGCCACGCCACTGTCGCCGGCGCCTGCGTCACGGTCCTGAAGGCGCTGTTCGATGAATCGTTCCTGGTACCGAATCCGGTGGTTCCGGCGCCGGACGGCCTTTCACTGCGTCCTTACTCCGGTCCCGATGCCGGCCGCCTCACCCTGGGCGGGGAATTGAATAAACTTGCCTCCAATATCGCTATGGGCCGCAACTGGGCCGGCATCCACTGGCGGTCCGATTACGTCCGTTCTTTACAGCTCGGCGAAGCCGTCGCGATCTCGGTGCTCCTGGATCAGGTCCCCACGTTCAACGAGGATTTCCCTGGATTTCGCTTCACGGCGTTCGACGGCGCCAGCGTTGCTGTCGGCCGGCCGTAACCGCAGAGAGCCTGGCAGCCCGGATTTCAGAATCCCAGCGACCGCCAGGCGGATGATCGAGAAGCTGACCAAGCGGAACACCGTAGAAGTGTCAACGCTGGTTCGCCTGTGGGTGATTCAGGGAATGCGGCGAGAGGCAGCGCGACCCTAGCGGAAGCAAGCGGGTCCTACCTCAGGGGCGCCCCGGTCTGTCGCCACCGCTCGAGCCCCCCCCGTTGTTAAAATTGGCCTTGACATGGGGGTCCACTTTCCCGCTCAATCAACATGAAGGCACGCCTCCCGTGGTTTCCGTTAACGAGCCAGGATAGACTCACACGATGGCAAAGCGACGAGCACAGCGCCGTGACCCGATGCACGACCTCATCGAGGAGGCCCTTCAGCCGGGTAATTTTATCGCTTGGGATGAAGGCATGGCATTCGTATCCGAGCTCCGTGAAGTGGAGCGGCAGATCGAAGTGGTGTCCTGCTCCGACCCCGCGCGGGCGGTCGAATTGTTTGAATCCTTCATAGCCGGATGCAACGAGAAAGCCGAAGAGATCGACGACTCGGATGGCGAACTCGGCGCGTTCGCTGGCGGCCTGTTCCTCGGCTGGATCAAGGCGCGGCAAGCCGCCAGCGCCGATCACGACGAGACCATCCGACTTCTGCTTGCGTGGATGGACGACGACCCGTACGGTTTCTGTAACGACTTGGGTTGCCAGGCGGCGACGGTGCTGGACAGGCCCGGGCTGGCGGCCTTCGAGCGCCAGGCGCGCGCCCGCTTCGATGCGGCGCTAAGTGCCGGGAGCCAGAAGCAAGACCCGCGACTCAACTTCGCCATCGGTCAGTGGGGCGGCATGCTCAAGGCCGTCTACGCGCGACAGCGGGCTATTCAGAAGTACATCGATCTCACCGCCGAAACCGGGCTCAGCGAGGCCGACTGCGAGGCGGTCGCCACCATGTTCCAGGCGAGGCGCAAACTGAACCATGCCCTGGTTTGGGTGGAACGGGGTCTGAAGGTCGAAAGGCTGGGCGCCTTCGGAGGCGGCGCCGGATACAGGCTGCCCGATATGCGGCGCGCGCTGCTGGTGAAACTCGGCCGTGGCGGCGAGGCGCTGGACTCGGCGTGGGCTGAGTTCAAGGCGCATCCTGGCGAGTCCACTTACGAAGGTCTCCTTCGCTACGTTCCGAAGGCGCAGCGCCCAGAGTGGCATGAGAAGGCGATGGCGGCTGCCGAAAAGGGCGATCTGGCGTCGCTCATAGAGTTGTGGCTCAGCGCCAAAGAGGTCGGGCGGCTCGCCGAGCGGCTGGAGCGCGCCACCAATGCGCATCTCGAAAGCTTGAGCCACTACGTCACCGAGCCTGCTGCCAAGCGTCTCGCTAAGACGCATCCCGCCGTTTCGGCCAAGGTCTTTCGCGCGCTGTGCGTTCGCATCCTCAAAGCGGGCAAGAGCAACCATTACTTCGCCGCGCTTTCCAACTTGGAGAAAGCCAGGGACTGCTACAGGAAGGCCGGGCTCGACGCGGAGTGGCAGGCTTTAACGGCCGAGATTCGCCACCAGCATCACCGAAAATCGAGCTTCATGCCGGGCTTCGAAAGGATCGTTACGGGCAGCGTGTCGAGAAGGGAGCCATCCTTCCTCGATCGGGCACGCCGACGCTGGGGGCGGCACGGGAATTCGTAAGCTATGATTTTCCCGGCCCTCACTTTGCCGGGCAACGCGCTACCATGTAATACATGAAAGGCGCCTTGACTGTCCGTCTCGACCATGGCCTGGAGCGACCCCTGGACCGGCAGTGTAAGCGAACCGGCCAGAACCGCAGCGAAATCGTCCGGGAGGCCTTGCGCCGGCAGCTCGCACTCCTCCGCTTCGAGCAGCTCCGGCATCGGGTTTTGCCCTTTGCCGAGGCTCGTGGTTACTTGACCGATGAGGACGTGCCGCGACCCGTGGCCTGTGCGCCGACGTGCTCCGGCACATCCTGGCCGACCACCAATTCGTAACCAGCGAGGTGGTCTGGACCGAACTGCGCCGCGCGCTCAGCCGTAGCCTCAAGGCGCCACCACCCACTATCGAAGCCATCGTGGGGTTTCTTCGCGAGCTGCGAAGTGACACCCAAGCCCAAGGCGCCTTCCGAGTCGCCGATTCGAGATTCAGATGATCGCTGGATTCTTGCGTCGGCCGTCGAAGCGAAGGCTGATGTCCTCATCACAGGCGAGTTTGCCAGTAGCGGTTCTCTGTGCCTCTGTGCCTCTGTGGCGAGTCCTGTCGCTATGCTACTTTCAACTTGTGGCCACCTTGTTCGAGCTGGCGTGCCGGCGGCAGCCGGCGGCCCGCCCACCCGTCTGGTTCATGCGCCAGGCCGGGCGGTACCTGCCTTCCTACCGGGCCATCCGGGCCAAACATTCCATCCTGGAGATGTGCAAGAGCCCCGACCTGGCCGCCGAGGTCACGCTGCAACCGGTGGAAATCCTCGGGGTGGACGCCGCCATCATCTTTGCCGACTTGCTGCTGCCGGTCGAGCCGATGGGCCTGAAGCTTTCCTTCGTCGCCGGCGAAGGGCCCCACATCGCCAACCCGGTGCGCACCGAGGCCGACGTCGCCGCCCTGCTCACCGGGAACACCGCCGAACTGGGCTACGTGGCGGAGGCCATCCGCCTGGTCCGGCGCCGCCTGGACGGCAAGGTTCCGGTCATCGGTTTCACTGGCGCCCCCTTCACGCTGGCCAGCTACATGATCGAGGGAGGCGCCTCGCGCCACTACCTCAACACCAAGAAAATCATGTATAGCGCCCTTTGGCCCCGCCTGATGACCCCGCTGGTCGAGGTGCTGGCGGCCTACGCTCGCGACCAGGTGGAGGCCGGCGCGGCGGCCATTCAGGTGTTCGATAGCTGGGCCGGGGCGCTGGCGCCGGGCGACTACGAGCGCTACGTCCTGCCTCACTCCCGGAATCTGATCGGCCGCATTCGCCAGGCCGGGGCGCCGGTGATTCACTTCGCGACCGGCGTCGGCGCCTACTATCCTTCACTCCACAAGGCCGGCGCCGACGTGCTGGGCCTGGACTGGCGGGTGGATCTGGACCAGGTGTGGCGCGCCATCCGCTACCGCGCCGCGGTCCAGGGCAACCTCGACCCGGCGGCCCTGTTCGCCCCGCTCGAGGAGCTGCGCCGGCGCGTCCGCGACATCCTGCGCCGGGCCGCCGGTCGCCCCGGCCACATCCTGAACCTCGGCCACGGCATTCTGCCCGAGACCCCCGTCGAGAATGTGAAGGCCGTGGTCGACATGGTGAAGGAGTGCCAGACGTAGCCATCATCGGCGGAGGGATCTCCGGCCTCTCGGCGGCCTATTACCTGGCGCAGGCCGGCCTTCCTTCCACCATCTTTGAGCCGGCGCCGCGCCTGGGCGGCGTCATCCAAACCGAATCTGTGGACGGCTGCCTGGTGGAGGCCGGACCCGACAGCTTCGTGGCCCAGAAACCTTGGGCGCTCCAGCTGATCCGCGAACTGGGCCTGGAAAACGAGGTCATCGGCTCCAATGACCATCTTCGCAAGACCTACATTCTCCGGCGAGGCCGCCTGGTCCCGATGCCCGACGGCCTCTACCTGATGGTTCCGACGGCGCTCTGGCCCCTGGCGACCAGCCGGCTGCTGGGATTCGGCGCCAAGTGCCGCATGGGACTGGAGCTGCTGCGACGCCCCCGGGCCGCGCCAGCGCCCGACCGCTCGGTGGCGGAGTTCATCCGCGACCACTACGGCCAGGAGACCGTGGACTATCTGGCCGAACCGCTGCTGGCCGGCATCTACGGCGGCGACGCCGCCTCGCTCAGCATCCACAGCGTGCTGCCGCGCTTCCTCGAGTTCGAGCAGCGCTACGGCAGCCTGACCCGCGGGGTCCTGGCCAACCGCCAGGCCGGCAAGACAGGGTCGCTGTTTCTGAGTCTCCAGGGCGGCATGCAGCGACTGGTCGAGGCCCTGGAAATAGCCGTCGCCGGATCCGCCTCCGTGGCCCGCGGCGCCGTCGAGCGCCTGGAGACTTCGCCGAACGGCTACCGCCTCTGGTCGAACGGAGCCTCCGTCGAAGCCGGGCAAGTGGTGGTGGCCACCCCGGCTCACGTGGCCGGCTTGTTGTTGCAGGGTCTCGACGCTTCGCTGGCAGACCTGCTGGGGGACATTCGCTACCACTCCTCCATCACGGTGGCGCTGGGCTATGACCGGTCGGCCTTTCGACGACCCCTCAACGGCTTCGGTTTTCTGGTGCCGCGCGTCGAACGACGCCTGGTGGCCGCCTGCACCTGGGTGGGGACCAAGTTTCCCCATCGGGTGGCGGCAGACCGCGTTCTGCTGCGCGCCTTCATCGCCGCCGGCAGCGACGAATCGCTGTTGGCCCGCCCGGACGATGACCTGCTCCGGAGCGTCAGCTACGAACTCGCCCACCTGATGGGCGTTACCGAGGCGCCGCGGTTCGCCCGCGTACACCGCTGGCGGCGAGCCATGGCCCAATACGAGGTAGGCCACGCCAGCCGGCTGGAGCAGATCCAGGAACGCCTGGCCCGTTTTCGCGGCCTGCACCTGGCGGGCAACGGCTACTTCGGCATCGGCGTGCCCGACTGCGTCCGCAGCGGCCAACTGGCGGCCCAGGCCATCGCCTCGCAAGCCTCCGATGCTGCACATCACCAACGGTGATTCGGTTACTCCGTCACCAACTCGTAATAGCACACCGCAGGCTGCGCCGCCGCTCGCTGCCGCGCCGCCAGCTCCTCATCCAGGGCATCGAGGTTATCCAGGATCGCAGCCACCCGGGCCGGGCTGTCCGCCTGGAGCGGCACCTGGACCTGCCGCCACCGCACCTGGTGGACGTCCGCGCGCTTGATCGTGAGCGCATGGACCGCGGCCGCCTGCCGTGCCATCGGGGTCGCCAGCTCAGCCAGATTCAAGCCCTTGTCGAGTTCCTCGCGGCTGAACGAGCCCACCACCGATCCGTTGATCTTGAGCGTGTATCTCGCCCCGTCGAGTCCCCGGAGGCGCAGGGTCTGCTGGTTCAGCGTCTCCATGAAATCGGAAGACTTGAGCGCCAGTTCCATGGCGCCGGCGCCCCGCCGGAGCACCGGGGAAAAGGCGGAATCGCGCAAGTTCACCGGCATGGGGAGCGCCGCGTCCTTCTGGGTCCAGGCAACGGTTTTGCCGGCCGTCAGTCCGGTGACGGTGGTGTTGTCGGACCTGGTGACCCGGCGGGCCGCGGCGTCGATCTCGACGCTCGAAACCGTTGGCGACGCGCCCCAGGCCTTCAGCAGGCAGCCGGCCATCAGCAGGTGCCCGCCCGGCCCGGGATGAACGCGGTCCGGGATGATCCCGCGCGCCTCCTGTGGATCGCGCGCGCTCGCCTGGCGCAGCGCCTCCACCACCGGACCGTTCAGGTCGGCGCTGGTCATTTGGTGGCGCCGGGCCAGCTCGCGGACCCACTCCGCGTACCGCACCAGAACCGCGTTGTAACCGCCGGGGAAGGTCGGCTCCCGCGTCACATCGTCGTAGGGGGAGGGCTCCAGCACCGTGATCCGCAGTCCCGGCAGGGCCTCCTTCATCACCGCCAGGAGGTGCTCGTAACCGGTTCGGTAGCGCTCGAAAATCGCGTCGTCAATGGCCCGGTACTGGCCGTCGTTCATGCCCAACATGATGGTCAGGACGGTGGGCTTGTAAGGGATCACGTCGCGGCGCAGTCGCTCGTCGATGGTCCCGCCGCCGCCCCCGGAGACCCGGTCCCCGCCCCAGCCCGAGTGGACGAACCGCACCCCTAGCTGCGGATACCGTGTCACCACGAAGGTCTCGACGAAGGCCGTGTAGAGACGCTGGTCGGTGATGCTGTCGCCGTAGAACACAACCGTGTCGTTGTCCCGCAGATGAAACCCGGATTGCGCCTGGACGGCGGCCGCCGCCAGCAGCAGGGTGAGAAACCGGAGTCGAGTCATGGAAGCAGTATAGTGTAATCGGCTAGGCTAGTGGTCGGGGCAGTGTGTGTATCTCCTCGCACGCGCGCGCCGGTCCCCAGAGTATCGGCGAACCGCAGTACTGGCCGCCGTGGGCGGGACCGGGCTCCCGAGGAGCGCGAGGCCAGAAGACCATCAGCGAGCTGGCGGCGGAGTTCGGAGTGTACCCGGTGCAGATCTGGCAGGCGTTGGACGGAGTGCTGGTGTCTGCCAACGGTCGACTGCGGAAAGAGGAGGACGAAAGCATCCCGGCAGGCAGCAGCAGATCCGCCAACTGCAGACGCAACTGGCCTGGGTCAAGAAAAAGTGCGGGCTTAACAATGAGTAACGACCCGGGCCGATCGAACCCAGCGACGCCGAAGCTGGGAGGCTGCTAGCGGCTTCCCCCGCTCCGCCCGAAGCTGAGAGCGCAGCGGAAACCGATGTTGGGGCTTCGCTCGGCCGGACGCGCCCAACTGCGGTGGGCGCAGGTGAGGTACTTGGGCAGGTCGGCCCAGGAGCCGCCCCGCAGGACGCGGTAGAGTCCTTGTTCCGGGCCGCGGGGATTGCGTGGGGGAGCTTTCTGGTAGTAATCGATGTCGTACCAGTCGGCGGTCCATTCCCAGACGTTACCGGCCATGTCGTAGAGGCCGAAGTAATTGGGCCCGAACTTGCAGATCTCTCCGGGGCCGTCCACCACGTTGAAGCGGGCGTCCTTGGCGGTGGGGTTGCGGTTGCCCCAGGGGTACTTGATGGCGTCGGCCAGGCCCCGGCAGGCGCGCTCCCATTCCGCCTCGGTGGGCAGGCGCTTGCCGGCCCAGCGGGCGTAAGCGGCGGCGTCCTCCCAACTGACGTTGACCACCGGGAGCTGGTGTTTGCCCGCAGGAACCTGGCCCTTGGGCCAATGCGGCGGCGGGCGGTGGCGGAGGGCCTTTACGAATGCTGCGTACTGCTCATTGGTGACCTCGTGCTCGTCCAGGTAGAAGGGATCGACCCAGGTCTGGCGCACCGGCCGATCGTCCCGCATCAGCACCGGCCACCACTTGAGGTCGTCGTCGGGCAGAGCGTGCGAGCGGCCGCGCAGGAACTCGCCGCCGGGGATGAAGACCATGCCCGGCTCGGCGCCCGCCAGGCCCCCCAGCGACGCCACCGCCGCCAGAATTGCGCGCCGGATCACCAAGCTGGATTATAGCCCGATCGGGTCGCGTGACGGGGATTGCGCCCCACCACCCTCCCACAGCGGCCGCTCCGCGTTGGGTCCAACCCAGCCACCGGTCTCGACCTGGGCCACGGCTTCGGCAAGCCGGCGGGCAGGCTCCCACAGCATGGCCAGCATCTGTTCCGCAGAAGGCTTCTTCTTTTTCTTTCGTTGCCGGCTCGAACCGGCAGCCGAGACCGCCAGGCGGCCGGATTCGACGCCCTGGATCAACCGCTGATCCCCGCGCTTGAGAATCTTGGCGGCCCGCGCGATCGAACGGCAGAGCAGCCGCCTGCTCGGCCGCCCTACCCTGCTGCCAATTGGCACCAGGGTCTGATAACCGGCCTGCTTTCATGCGCTTACGGGCATCGCCGGCGAAGCTCTGCTTCAAGCAATCATGTTTCGGGCGGCGACTCCGGGGACGGGCGCCCCGGAAGTCCCGCCCGGCCCAGCCCGGCGCGGCCCGGCGAAGTCTCTAAGTCTCAGACCCACCGAAGGTTGTGACCGAGAATTTTTTTCGAAAGAGGTGTGACTGGATTCTTGCCCTGTCGCCCGGTGGCCCCGTCCGAGCCCCTACCCCCGGGCCAGGCCCTTCACGATATCGTTGTAAATCACGAAGACGAACAGCAGCGCCAGAAAAACGAACCCCACCTGCACGATGCGCTCTTTCACCCGCAGGCTGATGTCGCGGCCCATCAGCGACTCAAACAGCAGCAGCATGATGACGCCGCCGTCCAGAATCGGGATGGGCAGCAGGTTGAAGATGCCCAGGTTGAGGCTGATGGCCGACATCAGCAGGATCAACTCGCTGGACCCCTGGCGGGCCGCCTGGCCCGACAGCCGGGCGATGCCGATGGGGCCCTCCAGCGATCGCGGCGACATGCGTCGCTGCACTACCCCCTGGAGGAACTGGAAGATCAAGGTGGCGTTCTTGCGGTTCTGATCGAGCGACTCCCGCAGAGCCTCGACGAACGAGAGGCGCGTCGCCACCCGCTCATACTTCGGCATCAGCACTACCCCGACCCGCCAAGCCGCGCCTTCCTCCCCGCCCTGGTGGTAGACCCCCGTCAGGGTCGCGGAACGCTTCTCGTCTTTTCTCAGGTATTCCACCCGCACCGGCTGGCCGGCGGCCTTTTGCAGCGCCTCCGGCAGTTGGCGCCGGGAAAGGATGGGCTGGCCTTCCACGGTCGCCAGGATGTCGCCGGCTTTCAGCCCCGCCTTCTCGGCGGGCATGCCCGGCATGATGTCACCTAGCTGCACCGGCACGCGCTCGGACCAGCCGGCGTAGCCCATCCCGGAGCCCGGCTCCGCCGTCGGCGTCAAGGTGACCTCGAAGCTCCGGCCTTCGCGCTCCAGCCGCAGCTCGACCGCCTTCTTGGCGCTGGCGATGATTCTCAGCGTCACGTCTTCCCAGTTGGGGTTCTTCTTGCCCTCAATCTCGATGATACGGTCGCCATCGCGCAGCCCGGCCAGTGCCGCCGGACTGTTGGCTTCCACGTCACCCAGCACCGGATCCTGCTGGTGGATCGCCAACTGCTCGAAGCGGACCATGAACAGACCCACCAGCAGAACCACCGCCAGCGCCCCGTTCATCAGCGGCCCCATGACCGCGATGATCAGCCGCTGCCAGCGTGGCTTGCTCAGGAACTCACGGGGGTCGTTGGTGCGCTCGTCGCCGGGTTGCTCGCCCGCCATCTTGACGTAGCCACCCAGCGGCAGCAGGCACACCCGGTAATCCGTCTCGCCCCACCGCTTGCCGAACAGCCGGGGGCCGAAACCGAAAGCGAAGGCCTCCACACGGACCTCGAAGTACTTCGCCGCCAGAAAGTGTCCCAGCTCGTGGACCAGGATCATCACGCCGAGCACAAACACGACGGCGAGTATGTTTTGGACTATTGCCATTTCCGCCCTCTGCCTACTGACTGCTGACTACTGCGTCACCACCGCGGCGGCGCGTTCCCGCGCGGCCCGGTCGATCCTCAACACCTCGTCGATCGACTGCGGCCGCTCCCATGGCATGGACTCCAGTGTTGCCTCGACCACCTCCGCCATGGCCGGGAACCGTATCCGCCCTTCCAGAAAAGCGGCCACCGCCACCTCGTCGGCGGCGTTCAGCACGCATCCCGCCGCGCCGCCCCTCTCCAGCGCCCGGTACGCCAGGTCCAGCGCCGGGAACTTTCCCGTTTCCGGCGGCTCAAATTCCAATTGTCGCACAGTTTTCCAGTCCAGGCGCCGGTTTTCGGGGCAGGGCCGTCGCTCCGGGTAGTCCAGGGCGTACTGAATGGGCATCTTCATGTCGGTGACCCCCAGTTGCGCCACGATGGAGCCATCCACAAACTCGATCATGGCGTGAACCGTCGACTGGGGATGAATCACCACCTCGATCTGGTCGGCGCGCAGCCCGAACAACCAGTGAGCCTCGATGACCTCGAAGCCCTTGTTCATCAGGGTGGCGGAGTTGATGGTGATGCGGCGGCCCATGTTCCAGGTGGGGTGACGAAGGGCCTGCTCCGGGGTGACGCCGGCCAGGTCCTGGCGCGGCGTGGTGCGGAACGGTCCGCCGGAGGCCGTCAGCAGCAGGCGCCGCACCTCGGCCCGCCGCTCCACCCCGCGCAGGCATTGGTGCACGCCGTTGTGCTCGCTGTCCACCGGCAACAGCTGGGCTCCGCTGCGCTGGGCCGCTGCCGTCACCAGCTCCCCGGCCGCCACCAGAATCTCTTTGTTGGCGAGCGCCACTCGCTTGCCTAGCCGGACGGCCTCGTAAGTGGCCTCCAGCCCCGCCACCCCCACGGCGGCGGAAACGACGGTATCGACTTCCGCGGCCGTGGCCACCGCCAGGTTTCCTTCGCGCCCCCACAGCAGCTTGGGGGCGCCGTCGCCCTCCCCCAGAAGCTGCGCCAGCCGGCCAGCCGCCTCCGGCGTCGCCACCGACACCAGCCGCGGCCGGAACTCCCGGATCTGCTGGCAGAGAACCTCGAGATTTTGCCCCGCCGCCAGGGCGTCAACCCGCAGCCGCCCGCCGCTCTGGCGCACCACCTCCAGGGTGTTGACGCCGATAGAGCCGGTGGATCCGAGGATGGCGAGGAGCATGTCAGTTGTCAGTTGTCAGTTCTCAGTTGTCAGTTCTCAGTTGCCAGTTCTCAGTTGCCAGTTCTCAGTTGCCAGTTTCGTGGTGCCGACAACTGACAACTGACAACCGACAACCGACAACTGCCTTTACGCGTACAACCCCCGCAGCTTGATGGCAAAGGCCACCCGGTCGATGGCCAGCATGTAGGCGGCGGTGCGGTTGTTGACCTGGTGCGTCTCGGCGTAGCGCACCACGTCGTGGAAGCTCTGGGTCATGATCTCTTCCAGGCGCGAGCGGACCAGGTCCAGGTTCCAGAAATAGCCCTGCCGGTCCTGGACCCACTCGAAATAGGAGACCGTCACGCCGCCGGCGTTGGCCATGATGTCAGGAATGACGAAGACGCCGTTGGCATCGAGGATTTCATCGGCGTCGGCGCTGGTGGGGCCGTTGGCCCCCTCGCACAGGATCCTGGCCCGGACCCGGCCGGCGTTGGCGCTGGTGATCTGGTTCTCGGTGGCGGCCGGCAGCAGGATCTCACAATCGAGCAGCAGGGCTTCATCGCGGTCGATGTGCTCGGCCCCCGCAAAGCCGGCGATGCTGTTATGCCGCTTGCGGTGCTCGATCAGGGCGGGGATGTCCAGGCCGGCGGGGTTGTACAAAGCCCCTTCCAGCGACGAAACCGCCACGATCTTGTAACCCTGCTCGCGCATCAGCAAGGCCGCCATGGAACCGACATTGCCGAACCCCTGAATGACCACCCGGGCGCTGGCGGGCTCCAGCCCCAGCTTCTTGCAGGCTTCGTTGCAGACCATCATGCAGCCGCGGCCGGTGGCCTCCCGTCGGCCGCGCGAGCCCCCCAGGTCGATGGGCTTGCCGGTCACCACCGCGGTGGTGGTCTCCCGCTTGTGCATCGAGTAGGTATCCATGATCCAGGCCATCACCTGCTCGTCGGTGTTGACGTCCGGCGCCGGCACGTCTTTTTCCGGGCCGATATACTCCAGGATCTCGGCGGTGTAGCGCCGGGTCATGCGCTCCAGCTCGGCCGGCGAGAGATACCGCGGGTCGCAGATGATGCCGCCCTTGGCGCCGCCGAAGGGAATGTTGACGACCGCGCACTTCCACGTCATCCAGCTGGCCAGGGCCTTGACCTCGTCGAGCGTCACGTCGGGCGCGTAGCGGATGCCGCCCTTGGCCGGCCCCCGCGCGATGGAGTGCTGCACCCGGTAACCGGTGAAGACCTCCAGGCGGCCGTCGTCGAGCTGCACCGGGATGGCCACGGTGATCTCCCGCGCCGGCGTCCGGAGGATCTTGCTGAGACCGTCGTCCAGGTTCAGCCGGGCGGCGGCCTCCTCGAAGCGGGCCGACTGGGACATCCAGGCGTTCTTTTCGTAGTCGCGGACGGCAGCGGGCATGGGCAGGCCTCCGGCTCTATCTTAGCGCCCTGGCCTGACGCCAGGAACGTCAAAGGAAACCCGACGAGTCCGCCGCGAATCGCGTTTCCCTGTCCACCGTCCGCGCCAAGCGTTGCTGCCTCTGCGCTGGAACCTGGAAACCACGACCAAGCCGCCTCGGCAACAGATCGTCTCGGGCGCGGGCCAATCCAGCCGCAGATCATCCTCCGGACAGGTAGGATCCTAACACCGCCATAACCGCCTCCCTTGCACGCCCGGCGAGCTCAACAGCTCGGTTCTCGTCACCGGGTAGGGTTTCCGGGAAGTCGCCTGGATAACGTATCTCGACGCCGAATGGCGTGAGCCACTTCGCCTCGAGAAGGGAATTCGCGATCTCAGAGTGCACTGTCGCCAGCAGGCGCAGAAGCTTCTCGATGTCGTGAGTTTTAGGAAACTCGATTTGGTGCCGGACGAGCAGGGCCTTCAAGTACTTCTCAACGGCTTGCTGGGCATGGAACACGACGAGCTCCCGGAACTCGCTTCCTTCCGCTGCCAGGCGCTCGGCTCCTGCGAAATCCTGCACTGCCTTCCTGACCCAATCCGCCACCAAAGCCTGCAGTTCAGCTTCGGGCGGCGTCATAGAGGACTTTCCCGTACTTGTGCGCCGGGTAAGCGATCCCCCCGAAAATGTTCTTCGTGGCTTCAAACCGCTCAGTAGCGATCACAAGCACATCCACAGGGAACCCAATATCACCGATGGCACTCCTGATCTTGACGCTCTCCTCGTGCCTGTTGGCAGGGGCCGGTTCGACGATCAGCAGATCAATGTCGCTGTCGCGGTTCATCTGGCCCGTGGCGGCAGACCCGAAGAGGATGATGCGATCGGGGTTCGCTGCGGTCAGAACGCGTCGGACGATCTCCTGAGCTAGCCCGTCGTGAATTGCCATCACCACACATAATACCCTACGGCCCCGGAGTTTCGAGTCCGTCTGGTGATCAAGACCGACGGAGCTGTTAACCGCAGTCGGGAAGGCCGCGGCGAGCGTGAGGAAATAAGGAATCCTCCCGGGCAATGTTTACAACCGCTTTGTGGCCGAAAGGGGCGGCTCCGCCCGGGAGAGTTCCTGCCGGTCAAATTGTCGGAGTTCACATCAAGACTGAGCTATTATTCTTACGTGATCCCTTAGGAGCCGGCAGCTTTCAGAGGCCAGCTTTCAGCGCCAGCGCCCGGTGTCATCCGCCCCGGCCTTACCCCACCAAGGCCCGGGCGGCTTCGGTGGCCAGTTGATCCAGGGTGAGGATTTCGTAGGTGGAGCGATCGTTCATGATCTGGGCGACCAAGGCGGTGTGCATGGCGTGGCCGGCGCGCTCGGCGATGACGTGGCCCACCAGCGGGCGGCCGATCAGGGCCAGGTCGCCGATCAGGTCGAGCACCTTGTGGCGGCAGCACTCGTCGGGGAAGCGCAGGCCCTCGGGGTTGAGGATCCCGGTGCGTGTAAAGCACACCGCGTTCTCGAGCGAAGCTCCCCGGATCAGGCCCATGTCGCGCATCTGGGCCAGGTCCCGCTCGAAGCCGAAGGTGCGGGCGGCGGCGATCTCGGAGGCGTATCGCTCCGGCGTCACCTCCAGGTCGATTTCCTGCGGGCCGGCCAGGGGGTGGCCGAAGCTGGTGGCGCAGGTGATCCGGAAGGCGTCGGCCGGCAGGATGGTGATGCGGCGGCCGCTATCGCGAACCTCCACCGGCCGCTTGATCCGCAGGTAGCGCCGTTTGCGGCGGGTCTGTTTGCGCCCGGCTCGCCGCAGCAGCTCGACGAAGGGCGCCCCGCTGCCGTCCAGGATGGGCGCCTCCAGGGAGTCGATCTCGATAACGGCATTATCAATTCCCATGCCGTAGAAGACGCTCAGCAGGTGCTCGGTGGTGGACAGCAGCACCCCCTGCCGCATCAGGCTGGTGGCGTAACTGACCCGCGCCACGTACTTCCAGCTGGCCGGGATCGCGAACCGGTCCAGGTCGGTGCGGACAAACACAATGCCGGCGCCGGCCGCCGCCGGCGTGATCCGGATCCGGACCTGGACCCCGCTGTGCAGCCCGACACCACTGGCCTCTACCGGCCGCTGCGTCGTCGTCTCGAATCGCAAACCCGGTTCTCCTGGTGTGGAACGGAAACGCCCCCTACTGCACCTGGCGTGCCACTTGTAAATGTCTGATTCCTATGGTCGTGAGCGCGGACGGGGTGAGGCTGATCCAGGACGGATGGCCCCATTGGTGTGACCAAACAGCCGCACCGAGGTCTAGCGACTCAGACCGACCAGGCATGTCCTGACGCCCCTGTCATCCCGAGCGTAGCGCCCCTGTCATCCCGAGCGTAGCGAGGGATCTGCTGGTGGTTCGTGTGGTTCCGCGAGGCTGGAGGCGCAACCAGATCGCTCGCTACGCTCGGGATGACAAGCCGGCGTCACACCCGGAAAAGCCGTGCCCCTGTCGATCGCGCTCGGCGGGGTCACCAGACAGCTATACTTGAAGGAGGGGGTCTCGGTGCGAATTCTAACTCCTTTTCTGCTTTCTGGCGCGTTGTTCGCCCAGAGCCAGCTCGCCACCGTCAGCGGAACCATCGTCGATGCCACTGCCGCGGTTATCCCGGGCGCTGAGCTCAAATTCAGCAACCAGGACACCGGCGAAGCCTGGTCGGCCGCCACAAACAACGAGGGCAACTATGTCCTTCCCCTCCTCAAGCCCGGCAAGTACCACCTGGATGTCGACAAGGCCGGGTTCAAGCCCTACCGCCAGACACAAATCACGCTGGAAACCGGGGGCCAGCACCGCATCGACGTGAGGCTCGAGGTGGGCACACAGGCCGAACGCATCGTGGTGGAGGCCTCGGTTCCGCAGTTGCAGACGGAAACTTCCGTCGTCGGCGCCGTGGTGGAAAACCGCACCATCGCCAATCTGCCCCTCATCAATCGCCGCGCGGCCCAACTGGCGCGCATGACCGGCTTTGTCGTGCAGATCGGCACTGGCGCCAACTTCGCCATGGCCGGCGGCCGCGGCAACAACACCAACTGGCGCATCGACGGCAGCAACGTGCAGAACGTGCTGGTGGGCGACCAGGGTCTCAACTTCGACCCGCCCATCGAATCACTCCAGGAGTTCAACGTCTCGGTCAGCAACTACTCGGCCGAGCTCGGCCGCACGGGCGGCGGCGTCGTTCAGATGACCACCAAGGGCGGAACCAATCAGTTCCACGGGTCCGCCTACGAGTACATCCGCAACGACGCCCTGGACGCCCGCACGTTCTTCGCCGCCGACAAGACTCCGCTCCGCTACAACCTGTACGGGGCCAGCTTCTCCGGTCCCATCCGCAGGGACAAGACTCATTTCTTCTTCAACTACGAAGGGCGAAGAGAGGCTCGCGGGCAGACTCTCATTCACAACGTCCCCACCGCCGCCGAAAAGGCCGGCGACTTCTCCGCCAATGCGCTCGTCATCCGCGATCCGGAAGCCGCCGGCCGCGCCCCCTTCCCCGGCAACCGCATTCCCGCCAACCGCTTCGATCCCATCGGACGCCAGCTCGCCTCCTTCTATCCCGACCCCAACGTCCCCGGCCAGCCTTCCGGGAACGCCAACTTCCGCGCTAACGGCCGCACGACCGATCCCCCCAACAACTACGTCACCCGCATCGATCACGCCTTCAGGGAGAGAGACCGCGTCTACGGGCGCTTCCTCGCCAGCCACGGCGGGCAGACGGACTATCCCGTCTGGCCGACCGCCGCCGTCGATCCCGTCCATCGCCGCCGCAAGAACAAGTTCTTCAACGAAGGCGTCACCTGGTTTCACAACTTCACGCCCACCCTCATCCACGAGCTTCGTTTCAACTACGATTGGCGCCACTTCGTGAACCTAAACAGCGGGGCCTACTCCAACCTCAACCAGCAACTCGGGCTGCGGGGGGTGAAGCCGGAGTTCGCCCCGCGAGTCACCGTCACCGGTTTCACCACCTTGGGCGAAGGCTCCAACATGGAGCGCGTACAGTCGCCGATACGCGGCACCCATCTGGCTGACAACCTGCTCTGGCTCAAAGGCAACCACAGCCTCAAAATCGGTTTCGAACGCCGAACCTCCATCAACGACGATCTCAACCGCAACACCGCCGGCGGCGTATTCGGTTTCAACAATGTTGCGACCAACCATGGCGTCGCCGCCCTGCTGCTCGGCTGGGTGCAAAGCTCCAACGTCAACGAGGTCTTTCCTATCCGCAGCCGGATAGACGCCTGGGGCGCATTCCTCCAGGACGATTGGAAAGTGTCCCAACGCCTCACCCTCAACCTCGGCTTGCGATGGGACATGGACGTGCCGCGCCGCGAGCTCTTCGACAACCGCATGAACTCCTTCGACCTGTCCGCCAGGAATCCGGTTTCGGGAACCCCCGGCATTGTGACCTTCGCCGGCCGCAACGGCGTCCCGAAGTACGCCCACAACTTCGACGCCAATAACTTCGCCCCCCGGGTCGGATTCGCCTACCGCGCCACCGACAAGTGGGTCGTCCGCGGCGGCGGGGCGCTTCTTTACATGGGGCTCTACGACCAGGCCACCGTGATCGACGCCATCAGCGGCTTCAGCTACCGCGGCAGCTTCGTCTCGCCCGACAACGGTCTCACTGCTCCCTTGCGTCTGAAGGACGGCGTGCCCCCCATCTCGATCCCTACCGAACGGGATCTCACCCCAGGCTTTGGCGCGGTCGGTCCCGGTCAAAGCCCGGTGGAGACCGTCGGGTTCTTTCAGCCCGGCCCCCGTGATACCTCCTACCTGATGAGCATCAACTTCAACATCCAACGCCAGCTTCCCGCCCAGATGATGCTCGAGTTCGGTTACCTCTCCACAGTCGGCCACAAGCTGGCATCGCCGGCGAATCTCACCCTCAATCAGGTGCGGCCGGAGCTGATGGGCCCGGGCAACGCGCAAGCCCGCCGGCCCTATCCGCAATTCACCGACGTGGTCCTGATCGCCCAACCCATCGGCAACTCCAACTACCACGCGATGAACATCAAGCTGGACAAGCGCCACTCCAGCGGGCTCCAGTTCCAGACCAACTACACCTGGGCGCGCGGCATCGACGACGTCGAATCCCGTGGGGAGCTGGGCGGCAATCCCGGCTCGGCCCTGGCCAACGTCTACAACCGCCGCGCCGACCGCGGCCTGAGCGGCAACAGCATCTCACACCGCTTGATCTCCAGCGCCGTCTATGAACTCCCCTTTGGCAAGGGGCGCGGGTTCGCCATCAACAACCGCGGCGCCAACGCCGTCCTGGGCGGCTGGACCCTCGGCTACATCAGCGAAGTTCGCACCGGGCCTCCCCTCGGCGTCAACGAGCAGACCAACCGCACCAACTCCTTCTCCCCAGCCAGCCGCTCCAACGTGGTGGGCCATCCTGCGATCACCGGCAGCCGCTCGCGCGCCGATCAAGTCCGGCGGTGGTTCAACACCGCGGCCTTTGCTGAACCTGCTCCGTTCACCTTCGGCAACGCCGGCCGCACCACCGGCTACGGGCCCGGCGCCATCGGCATGGACCTGTCCATCCTCAAGGACTTTGCCTTCGCGGAACGGTACACCATCCAGTTCCGCACCGAAATGCTGAACTTCATCAACAACCCGAACTTCAACCTGCCCAACCTGGGCCGCGGCAACGCCGCGTTCGGGGTTATCACCTCCCTGATCGATACCAACCTGGCCCGGATCATCCAGTTCGGGCTGCACTTCAAGTTCTGAGGATCCGGAGGCAGGGCTGAAGCCCGTCCGATCGCCTGCCGCCGACTCACTGCATTACTGCATTACTGCCCTGACGTTGTCGGCGCGAGCGCGCGGTCCCTGGCATGACCTGGACGACCAGCCAGTCGAAGAGCATTCGGATGTATTCGGATGTGAACGGCTTCCCGGTCCGGCCGGAATCCCGCGCCGGCGCACCGCCAGGTTCCTACGTGATGACAGACCGCTTCGCTCGGGATGACAGACTGCTGGCCAGACAGGCGCTCGCGGGGCTTGTTCCCGAATGCCATTGACAACTGGGTCTTCCCACTTTATCATGCCAGTATGACCACCAAGCTCACCCTCGATAAGGCGGGCCGGATTGTCATCCCAAAGCCTTTGCGGGATGAGCTGCACCTCGGCCCTGGGGACGCCCTGCAGCTCGAAACCGAAGGGAGCAGATCATTCTGCGCCCCGCTCGCGGCACTATGCCCCTGCAGAAAGAACGCGGTATTTGGGTCTTTCGCACCGGCCAACCGCTCCCCGCTTCTGTAAC